>FWPU01000881.1_pt1 | contig 94484 bp, 90 predicted proteins | sample 2228361 | NCBI WGS metagenome assembly FWPU01 (sample SAMEA103939777, study PRJEB20133) | metagenome | reverse complement strand
ATATCAAGCGAACATATAAAGTCAATCCTTATATTTTTGCATTTCTTTATTTTGGTGGTGTGCCATTTTTTTATTATATTATTTATAATTAAAGCCTAAAATTTAATATCTAAATTGAGCAATTCTTTGATGCGAAATTAAATAAGGGGTCTGGATTCCTGCTTTCGCAGGAAGGACGACTCCCCTAATCTAATGTCATTCCCAATGAAATTTGGTCTCGAGGTTTTAGATGGATAGCAAAAGTAGATTACTAAGAGATTTTGAATCGTTTCTCTTAAAATCAGGAAGCATACCGGAAGATAAGATCAAGTTTTACATCTATTGGGTTCGGAGATTTCTTAGGTTCTCCAATTACCAACTCGAGAATATCGGCACGGAGCGTATCTCCCAATATTTGGATACCCTTGAGGCTGATGAAAAGGTTAGGGATTGGCAGGTTAAGCAGGCGGTAGATGCCATCCTCCTCTATGTAGAAAAGTACCTCAATAAACCTTTACAAGAAGTAACCCACCAGGAAATTGATATTAAAAATGCTATTCAATGGAAACAGATTCTTGAGGAGACAAAAAATGCTATCCGTCTCCGGCATTTTTCTTTGAGCACAGAAAAGACCTACCTCGGGTGGATAGCACGTTTTAAGACTTTTCTCAAAGATCGTGATCCAAATTCCCTAAAGGCAAATGATATGAAAAATTACCTCACTCACCTTGCTCGATTCGGCCGTGTTTCGGCTTCCACTCAGAATCAGGCTTTCAATGCCCTTCTGTTTCTCTATCGCCATATTTTGCAAAAGGAGGTGGACGAACTAACCTCTGTTCCAAGGTCAAAACGGAGGATGAATTTACCTACGGTTTTGAGCAGAGACGAAGTAAAAAGCCTTCTATCTAACCTTAACGGGGTTTATCTTTTGATGGGACAGTTGATGTATGGTTGTGGGCTTAGGCTGATGGAATGCCTTAGATTGAGGATCAAAGATATCGATTTTGAAAACAATCTTCTGATGGTCCGCTCGGGCAAGGAAGAAAAGGGAAGGGCTTTAATGATACCAGAAAAGATAAGAGAGAGTCTCCTCAAGCATATAAACTCTGTCAAAGAGACCCATGAGCAGGATCTGACGTTGGGATATGGAGAGGTTCCTTTGCCAGATGCCCTTGATAAGAAATACCCGAATGCTCCCAAGGAATGGGGATGGCAGTGGGTTTTCCCTGCAGAGAAACTATCCGTTGACCCACGAACCGGAAAGGTGATGCGCTGGCATGTTCATCCTTCAGCGATTCAACGTGCTGTTAAAGAAGCAGTGAGAAAGGCAAATTTACCTAAAAAGGCAAGTTGTCACACCTTACGTCACAGTTTTGCGACCCATCTTCTTGAAGCAGGCCATAACATCCGAACGATTCAGGAGCTCTTGGGACACAAGCATGTGAATACCACGATGATCTACACCCATGTGATACGGAAGAAACCTTCTGAAATCAGGAGTCCTTTGGATGGTTTATAGATTTCTTCATGAGGCGATGTTTTATAGAAATCTTGATGCTTATGAGGTTCAATGTCTCCTTTGCCCGAGGGAATGCATAATCAAAGATGGGAAAAGAGGGTTTTGCAGAAATAGGGAAAACCAGAAGGCCAAATTATACTCCCTCGTTTACGGAAAGCCTGCGGTTGTCGATATTGGCCCCATTGAAAAGGCTCCTCTCTACCATTTCATCCCTGGCCATTTCAGACTCTGTCTCACCTGTGCAAGTTGCAATCTAAGATGTAAACATTGTCAGAACTGGCACCTCTCCCAGAAGCGCCTTGAAGATTTGCCACACTCTTCCTATTCCCCTGATGAAATCATCCATCAGGCCAAAAGGCATCGCCTTAACTCCATCTCCTTTACCTACACGGAACCAACGGTCTACTATGAGTATCTTTATGACATTTCTGTGGTGGCCAAAGAGCATGGGATAAGGACTTCAATTGTCTCCAATGGATTTATAAACCGAAACCCCCTTGTGAAACTTTTAAAAGTCCTTGATGCAGTGAAGATCGACCTTAAGGGCTTTAGCGAGAAATTTTATAATGAAGTCTGCTCGGCAACCCTTAAGCCTGTCTTGGAATCCCTTCTCACCATCAAAAAAGAGAACGTGTGGCTTGAGATTGTTAATCTGGTCATTCCTACCCTCAATGACGATTTAAGAATGATCGATGGGATGTGTCGTTGGATTAGAGAGAATTTAGGGGAGGATAATCCCCTTCATTTCACAAGATTTTCCCCAAATTATAAAATGGCCCACCTTCCTCCAACCCCTATTTCCACCTTAGAGAATGCTTATGAGATTGCAAAAAAGAATAGGTTGAGATATGTTTATATTGGGAATGTGCCTGGCCATATTTACAATTCGACCTTCTGCCCATCCTGTCATCAAAGACTCATTCACAGAAACCATTTTGATATCATCGAGATGAACATGATTGATGGGAAATGCAAGTTTTGTAATTTTTCGATTCCGGGGATATGGTCATAGTCCCTTTTTTTCTCATTGTCGTGGAAATGATTAAAAAGAGGATCGGAATCAAATATTGCGGTGGATGTAACCCAACTTATGAAAGAGTAGAGATGGTTGAGAAGATCAAATTCTTAGTGGGAGGCCAATTTGATTTCCTCCCTTATGACCGAGGAGGTTTTGATGGGCTCCTCCTTGTTCAGGGCTGTGAAAGGGCTTGTGTTCTGGAAAGTCTAAACCCAAGAAAAATTCCCTACCTTTCTGTCACCAAAGCAGCAGAGGGGAGGGCAGTGGTCAAGTGGTTGGAACATTTTAATGAAGAAAATGATAATTGAGAGAAATCTATTCGTAATCTCTGGTTTTTATGGTTTTTACATTAAAATGGTATTAGAATTAAATTAAAGGAGAAAAAAATGAAACGGATCGTTACCAAAGAGGATTACATTCAAAGTCTAAAGGATCTTCATCACGTGGTCTATTATAATGGAAAGCGAGTGGAGGATATAACTGAACACCCGGCTATTCGTCCTCACATTAATTCCGCAGCGCTCACTTATGAGCTTGCCCTCCGACCAGAACATGAGGATTTAATGACGGCCACCTCTCATCTCACTGGGAGGAAAATCAATCGGTTTACCCATATCCATCAGAGTGTAGATGATCTTATCAAAAAAGTGCAGATGCTCCGACTTATCGGGCATGAGACAGGCTCCTGTTTCCAAAGATGTGTGGGATTTGATGCCCTAAATGCGGTCTATATGACCACTTATGACACCGACCAAAAATATAAGACCGATTATTTTGAACGATTTAAAAAATATCTCATCTATGTCCAAGACAGCAATGTAATGTTGGTGGGGGGGATGACTGATACGAAAGGGGACCGTTCCCTTTCCCCAAGCAAACAAGCAGACCCAGACCTTTTCACCCACGTCGTCGAGCGTCGGTCCGATGGTATTATTATCCGTGGTGCCAAGGCGCATATGACAGGAGGAGTCAATTCTCATGAGATTTTAATCATGCCGACTCAGGCAATGAGGGAAGAAGATAAGGATTATGCCCTTTCCTGTGCAATCCCACTGAATGCGCCTGGGGTGGTCCTCATCTTTGGGAGGCAAACGAATGAAGAACGAAAATTCGAAGTGGGATTTGATGCTGGAAATCCACGATTTGGATTGGTAGGAGGAGAGGCATTGATCATCTTTGATAACGTTTTTGTTCCCTGGGAACGTGTATTTCTTTGTGGGGAATATGATATGGCAGGCCTATTGGTCGAAAGGTTTGCCACGTTACACCGACAAAATTATGGAGGTTGTAAAGGAGGGGTCTCCGACATATTAATTGGAGCCACTGCCCTTGCTGCCGAATATCAGGGGACGGCCAACGCCTCTCATATCAAAGAAAAATTGGCTGAGATGATGCACCTCACAGAAACGATCTATGCAGGATCAGTAGCTTGCTCAGCCATGGGTTATAAGACCCCCTCTGGAGCCTATTATGCGGACCCCCTCCTGGCCAATACGACCAAGCATAATGTCACGCGTCATATTTACGAAATTGCCCGTTTGGCCCATGATATTGCGGGTGGAATTCTTGCGACCATGCCCTTCCAGGGTGATCTGGAAAGCAGTGAGGTAGGACATTATGTTAAGAAATACCTGGCCGGAGCAAAGGGGATTCCGGTGGAAGAACGAATGAAAATCCTTCGGCTCATTGAGAATATGAGCGGAGGGACTGCCCTGGTCGAATCGATGCATGGCGCTGGATCTCCACAGACCCAGAAGGTGATGTATGGAAGGTTGGGAAATCTCGAGCAGAAAAAACGCTGGGCCAAAAAGATCGTAGGCATTGAATAATTCTAATCAACTTGTATAACAATTCGAATGGGATCACCAATTCTTTTATGGAGGTGCTCCAATCCTCTATTGACCTCTTCTAAACGAAACCTTTCTGTAACAGAGTTTGAGAGGTCTAATATTCCACCCCCTATGAGGTTAACCACCGTTTGGATCTCTGATGTTGTTGAACCATAAGAGCCGAGTAAGGACAATTCAGTTCGGACAAATGAGGTGGGAGGTGGAAGGTTGATTGCCTCGGGACCGAGGCCAACCACCACGACCCTCCCTCCAATTCTCACAGAGTCGATCGCTTGTTCAACCGTCTCCCTTAAACCGATAAACTCAACGGCAAGATCAACTCCCATTCCATAGGTGACTCTTTTAATTTTTTGAACAGGGTCCCCATCCCTCGCCTGAATGACCAAATCGGCCCCAACCTTTCTCGCTCTCTCAAGTGCTGAATCGTTCACATCAATGGCTATGACAAGGGAGGCACCGCAAACCCTGGCAATTTGAACCCCATGGATTCCCAACCCCCCACAACCAAATATTGCCACCTTCTCTCCAGCCCTTAACCCCCCTTTTTTGGTCAGGGCATGAAAGGGAGTGGCAACTGCATCAACTGAAATCCCTCCTTGTTCAAATGGAATTTGAGGAGGCAACGAGATGAGATTTTTTGCGGGAATTTTTAGGAACTCCGCAAGTCCTCCTTCGGCATGAATTCCGATGACACGCCTTGATAGACAGATCTGAGAATTTTCTGAAAGGCAATTGATACATTTCCCACAAGTAAGAAAGGGATTGATGGCAACCCTATCCTCAATTTTCCAATCTTTGACTCCAGGCCCTATCTCTGAAATAACCCCAGAGGGTTCATGGCCGAGGGTGATGGGAACGTAGCTTGTTGGAGTCACTCCTTCATAAACGATATGAATATCCGATCCACAGATGCCACAGGCTTTTATACGAACGAGGACTTCCCCTTCCTCCAACTCAGGGATGGGGATAAACTCTATCCTGAGGGGGTCTCCTACTCCATAAAATCTGGCAGCTCTCATCTTTCCTTTCATTGGATGATCTCCTTTACCAAAAATTTTCTAAAAGATTAGCAAAAAATCGTTTCCATGTCGATGAATATTCCACCTTGAAAAAAATGGATTTGAATGGTATGGATTATATGGCCAAGGAGGAAATAGAGTATCCATTCCATAAATGGAGGGAGAACAGTGCCTATATTGATCACAGGAGGAGCAGGTTTTATTGGAGCCCACCTTGCTCGAAAACTACTCGAAGAGGGTGAAGAGGTGGTTCTGTTTGACATCTCTCCAGAATCGAGATTGATTCAGCCTATCCAGCATCAAGTCAAAATTTTCAAAGGGGATTTATCCTCATGGAGTGACCTCTTTGAGGCTGTCCAGAAATATCATGTTAAGGGGATATATCACCTTGGAGCATTATTGGCCGTAGAGGCTGAGGAAAATCCTCCCAAAGCCTTCCGGGTAAATGTGAATGGAACTTTCTATGTCCTCGAGGCCGCACGCTTTTTTAAACTGGAAAGAGTGGTCTATATCAGCAGTATTGCCAGTTATGGGACTGGTATCCCTGAAAAGGTCAATGAAGATGTGATCCAAATCCCCACCAGTATGTATGGGGTAACAAAAGTGATTTCAGAGCGGTTAGGGGAATATTACTTCCGAAGATATGGAGTGGATTTCAGAGCCCTTCGATTTCCAGCGGTCATTGGCCCTGGCAGGGGTAGAGGGGGGGCCACCGCTTACTCTACCTTAATCGTTTCAGAGCCCGCTTTAGGGAGACCCTATCAGATTCCTGTTCAAGAAGAGGCACAAATTCCCCTCCTATATATCAAAGATGCGATCCAATCCCTTTATTCCCTTTATAAAGTAGAAAAAGAAAAACTTAAACGTAGAGTCTATAATATTGCAGGATTCTCTCCCACTGCTAAACAGTTAGCCGATACAGTAAAAAGGCAACTTCCCAAAGCCACCCTTGAATTTAAACCAGATCCCCTAATAGTCTCTATTATTCAAGATTGGCCAAAGTATTTTGATGAAACACGAGCCAATCAGGAATGGGGTTGGAAGACTCAATACCAATGGGATGATGCCATTACGGATTTTATTCAAGAAATTCAATCTAACCCACATCTCTATGATTAAACCAATGGGAACTTCCCATTGTCTGACGAGCCAGTTCGTTTTTATCAGCAAGATCGCTAAGTGCAAAGAAAGTTTTTAGCCAGGCCAAGAAACCTATTCCCAAGGACCCGCTTAAAATCGCTGCGGTTAGCTTTTTAACAGGGGCAGCCGCTGCCCCATTTGGAATTCCAGGGGATAATACCTTTAAGATGTGCGTGGATAAAATCAACGCCGAAGGAGGGATTCTGGGTCGTAAAATTGAACTTTACAGTAAAGATGAAGCAGGCGGAGTGGATGCTCAGGTGAAACTCTGCAGAAAACTGATTCTCGAGGATAAAATGGATGTCGTTTTGGGATACATCTCATCCGCAGATTGTCTGGCTGTCCTACCCCTTTCTGATGAATTGGGAGGATTGATCATCGCCTATGATTGTGGAACCCACGAATTGATGGAAGGGACCAAATCTCCTTATGAAGTTCCCAAATTCAAACTTGGTTTTAGAAGCAAGGCTCACCTTGGGATTGATAATATTGGATTGGCTCTCTATATTAAAAAATATTATCCCAAAATTAAAAAGATTGCTGGGATTAATCAAGACTACGCCTGGGGAAGAGACAGCTGGCTTATCTTTGAGACCGCTATGAAAAAATTGATGCCACAGGTTGAAGTGGTAAAGACCTTGTGGCCTCCCCTTGGGAATACAGATTTTACCGCTCACATCAGTGCCTTGATGGGAGCAGAACCAGACATTGTTCATTCCTCCCTCTGGGGTGGAGATGCAGTCACCTTTACCAAACAGGCTTTGGGAATGGGATTCTTTAAGAAGATCCGTATGGCCTATTCGAGGGGAGAACCTTATCCCCAAGAGGTCGGAAAGGATTATCCGGAAGGGCAGATCATCTGTTGTGCAGGAACCCATTACTTCCTGTTTACACCAAAAGATAAAGCCTCTGCCGACTTACAGAAATGGTTTGTGGCGGAATATAAGAAGCGATATGGAAAATACCCCACCTATCCATGCTATCATGCTTACCAGGCTATTTATGCCTATAAACATGGAGTGGAAAAAGCAGCCAAGGAAGTGGGAGGGTGGCCATCGATTGAAAATATTGCAAAAGCCATGAGGGGTTTAACCTTTCCCACTCCTTCAGGGCCCTTGACGATTCGGGAAGATCACAATGGTTATGAGGATTGTTTAGTGGGCGTATCAAAACTCACGCCGAAATATCCATTTCCAATTCTTGACAAACTGGAGATATTCCCAGCGGCTCAAGTAAATCCCCCGGTTGGAATAAAAACTGTGGATTGGATCAATAGTTGGAAGTAGGAATTCCCTAATAATTTTGACAGCAACGGTGACGAGGCCCGTATTCATAAAGGGGTAAAGGTTTTAATCGAAACTCGTACCAAATTCTTGGATACGGGCTTTGTAACCGTAACCCAAATAGTTTGACCTAATCCCAAACTGGGTTCATAGCCCTTACTTACCACCTCATTGAATTGGATTAAAAATCGTATAGGAACGATGTGGTATGTGGATTGTTTATACCCTTAATGGCTTTTACTTTGCTGCCCTCCTATTTCTCATCTCTTTGGGTCTTAATATCATCTTGGGAGTTATGGGAATCCTCAACCTGGCTCATGGCTCATTGTATGCCATCGGAGCCTTTATTGCTGCTTGGACCATCATTGCACTCCAGATGAAAGTCCCCCCAATCTTTTTATACATCACCCTCTTGAGTGGATTGGCGCTTTCAGGAATCGTGGGGTTTTTAATGGAAAAATCCCTTATCCGATTTATGTATAAACGAACCCTGGAGTATCAACTCCTTCTTACTTTCGGAGCGCTGATGCTTCTTGAAGATGTGATCAAGATGATATGGGGAGGACAAGCCTATTATGCCTCTGCCCCATTTGACCTCTTGGGAAAAGTCAATATTGCAGGAAATGTCTACCCTGCTTATTTCTTATTTGTAATGTTTGTGGCTTTTATTGCTGGAATCCTGATCTGGCTCTTTATGTTTAAAACAAGGTTAGGGATTATGTTACGGGCCATCTCCCTAGACAGAGAGATGGCTACGGGATTGGGTTTGAACATCAATAGGTTGAGCGCCTTCGCCTTTGTGTTAGGTGCAGGTTTGGCTGGACTGGCAGGGGCCTTGGTAGTCCCAACTACCCCAGCCCTATTGGGTTTCGGTCATGAACCCCTTATTCTTGCCTTTATTGTAGTTGTGGTGGGTGGCCTTGGGAGCCTAAAGGGTGCTTTAGTAGGCTCTCTTATTGTAGGGTTTACCAGGTCCTTTGGGATTGCCATCTTTCCCGAGATCGAACTCCCTTTGCTTTTTTTGATTGCTGGGATCATTTTAGTGGTTAAGCCAGAAGGTCTTTTCGGGAGATAAAAATTGTCCTATAAAGAAAGACTTAAAAATCCAAGGTGGGTCATTTATTTTATCGTCTTCATTACTTTACTCTTTATTCCAAAAGTTCTATCCATCCATGACCTCATGCTCTTCGAATATGGGATAACCTTTGCCATTGTAGGATTGGGTTTCAATCTTCTCCTTGGATATACCGGTCTGCTTTCTTTCGGCCATGGGGCCTATTTCGCAGCAGGCGCTTACTCCGTTGCCATGATTGGAAAATACTTACCGCAGGCTTATTCGATTGAGATTTTGATCCCGGCGGCTCTTTTCTTTTCACTCATCCTTTCCATTATCTTTGGTTTTGTCTGCGTGAGACATACCCGGATCTTCTTTTCCATCCTTGCCCTCTCCCTCTCCATGCTTCTTTATGCACTCCTATTCAAACTTTATCATATCACTGGAGGATCGGATGGACTCCGCGTTCCTCTTCCGACCATGCTGGGTATCCCCCTTAAGGGAATTAGGAGACCCGAATTTCTTTCAGGAACTTACTACTATTTCTTATTAGGGATGTTCACCCTCAGTTTCCTGGTCATGAAGGGAATTGTGAGTTCGCCCTTCGGCAAAGCCTTACAGGCCATTAGGGATAACGAGATTCGGGCCGAACTGATTGGCATCCGGGTGAGGCGCTATCGATTCTATGCCTTTATCATCTCAGGAATGTTTACAGGGTTAGGAGGCGCTCTCTGGACTTTTGTAAACGGCCACGTCACAGCAGATCTATCTCATTGGGTCTTTTCAGGTGAAATCGTTTACATGACCCTGTTGGGTGGTTTTGGAATATTTGAGGGGCCTATCATCGGGGCAATGATCTTTACTTTTTTAAAATTGTATGCTATGGGGCATACCCAATACTGGATGTTCGTCATCGGTGGGACCCTCATTGTTCTTGTCCTCCTTCTTCCCCATGGGGTTGCCGGAGCCATTTCAGGACTATGGACGATAATTAAGAAGAAAGGGAATTGAGCGTTTCATGTTAAGGACAGAAAAGTTGAGGAAATATTTTGGATTTGTAAAAGCGGTTGATAATGTCGATTTAGAAATTAAACAGGGAGAGATCGTCTCTATTATCGGGACGAACGGGGCCGGGAAGACAACTCTGGTCAATCTCATTAGTGGTTATTTGAGACCGGATAGTGGACGCATCCTGTTTTTTGAAAAGGATATCACTTATGCCTCTCCCTATATCCGGATTAAAATGGGGGTTGGACGGAGTTTTCAACTGATTCAACTTTTTGGAGGAATTACAGTTCTGGATAATGTCCGAACCGCCCTCTTTTCAAGATATGGAATGATTCGGAGAGGGCTTCTGCCGGCTGACCGTTATTCCTCTGTTACGGAAGAGGCGATAGAAATTCTTAATAATTTTAATATTGCTGATAAAAAAGAGCTGACTCCTAAAGGCCTTTCTGAAGGGGATTTGAAGATTCTTGACATTGCCATTGCCTTTGCTTTGAAATCGAAACTCTTGCTCTTGGACGAACCCACCAGCGGGGTAGCCACCTCTGAGAAATTCAAGGTGATGGACTCCATTGTCTCTGCTATCAGAAAGGAAGGAATATCCACATTGATCATTGAACATGATATGGATATTGTTTCAGGATATTCAGATCGGGTGGTTGTTATGCACGAGGGAAAAATCATGGCTGAAGGGAAACCAGAAGAAGTAATGGAAAATAAAGAGGTCAAGGCCACGGTTTTTGGTATTATGGGTTAGGAGATGCTGCTCCAAATTGAACATTTAGACGTTTTCATAGGGTCAACCCAAATTTTACGAAATATCTCCATAGGGGTCGATGACGGAGAGATCGTCTGTCTCTTGGGAAGAAATGGAGCGGGAAAGAGTTCGATTATTAAAAGCACCATTGGTCTCTACCCATCTCGATCTGGAAAAATTCTTTTTAAAGAGAAAGATATCACCCCACTTAGTCCGAGAGAAAAAGTCCTTTCCGGAATTGGCTACTCTCCCGAGGATACCCGAATATTTACAGAGTTAACGGTTGAAGAAAATATTAACCTTTCCACATGGGTTGTAGGAAAAAAGGAAAAGTTTGATGCGGAAAAAATATTTAACATCTTTCCTGCCATTAAAAAATTCTTAGATAGAAAAGGTCTTTATCTTAGCGGTGGAGAGAAGAAGATGGTGGCCATCGCTCGCGCCTTAGCGCTCGATCCACTATTATTACTCTTGGATGAGGCTTTCGAGGGGCTAGCACCGCTTGTGGTCAACCATTTTATAGAAGCACTTGGCCAGATTAGAAAAATGGGAGTCGCCATTCTCTTGGGGGAATCCAATGTTCGAATTGTTTCTCAGGTTACCGAGAGGACCTATATTGTCGAAAGAGGCGAAATAATATTTGAAGGAAACCCCCGACAAATTCTCGAAAATGAAAAACTTTTAAAACTCGTTGGGAGGTAATTTCGATTTCGAATTGCACCTGTCACAGGCAGGGATTGGGGATTTTGAAAAGGCGCATTTGGGAGAACTGGTATGATTGAAAAAATCACACTATTTCGGACAACCAGGCGAATTCTTTTTGGTCCTGGAGCAGTTGAAACGATTGGGTCAGAAGTTCAACTCTTAAAGGGTAAAAAAATATTGATCGTTACTGATCCTGGCGTCATTCAGGCTGGTCTTCTTGAAAACGTTAAAGCATCCCTTCAGTCCATCGGGCTTCCTTTTGTAATATTTGATGGTGTGGAGCCTGATCCGAGGATCGAGGTAGTTGAAAAGAGTGTTCAATTAGCGAAAAAAGAAGGGATCGACCTCATCATTGGCTTTGGTGGAGGAAGCTCTCTTGATATTGCCAAAGTAACCTCTATTCTTCTGACCAATCCTGGAAAGGTTGATGAATTTTTTGGAATCGATCTTGTTCCAAATCCTGGGATCCCTGTGATTCTGGTTCCAACCACTGCAGGAACGGGAAGTGAAGTAACTCCCATTGCCATCCTTTCTGATACAAAAGAAAAGTTGAAAAAAGGAATCGTTAGCCCTACCCTCTTTCCAGAAGTCGCCATTGTGGATCCTAAATTGACAATCGGCCTTCCTCCTTCAGTAACTGCCTTGACAGGAATGGATGCTTTAACCCATGCTATAGAAGCCTATTACTCTGTTAATGCGACTGGATGGACCGACCTTCTTGCCCTCAGGGCGATGGAGATAATCTCAAAAAATATAAGGTTAGCCTTTGCTCACGGTGAAAACCTCATCGCCCGCTCAAACATGATGGAAGGAAGCCTGCTTGCTGGAATTGCTTTTGCGAACGCTGGAGTTGGAGCTGTTCATGCCTTTGCTTATCCCCTCGGCGGTGAATTCCATCTTGCCCATGGTCTGACCAATACGCTGATGCTTCCCTATATCATGCGTTACAATATCATTGGATGTCCTTCAAAGTTTGCCCAGATGGCAAAAGCGTTCGGAGAGAAGGTTGAAGGGCTTTCTGAATTGGATGGGGCTGAGGCGGCAGTGAGATTTGTGGAGCGTCTTTCAGACGACCTGCAAGTTCCAAGGAGACTCCGAGATGTGGGAATTCCTGAAGATGCCATTCCACGTTTAGCAGAGGGAGCAATGAAAGTCACAAGGCTTCTGGCTAATAACCCAAGAAAAGTAACCCTTGAAGATGCGATTGCTATTTATAAATCCGCTTATTAACCATCCAGCACAAGAAAGGGAAATCAGATGAAAGGGTTTTTTAATAAAATTTTAAAAATAAACCTTAAAGCCCAAACCTTCAAAGAAGAAGCCATTCCTGATTCAATTTATGAGACCTTTTTGGGAGGGAAAGGACTTGGGACTTATCTCCTGATGAAGGAAAATCCTCCTGGAGTTGATCCCCTTTCCCCCGATAACAGACTCATCTTTTGCACGGGACCGATTACCCATACAAGAATCTATGGTTCCTGCAGGCATGGGGTTTTTACCAAGTCTCCCCTGACTGGAATCTATTCAGAATCCTATTCTGGAGGAAAAGTCGCAGAGCCCATGAGCCGGACCGGTTACGATGCCTTTATTTTTGAAGAGGCATCCCTCGACCCAATTTGGGTCGAAATCTCAGATCAAGATGTAACTTTTCATGATGCGAAAGACCTCTGGGGGAAGGACACCTACTTTACTGAAGACGAAGTATTAAGAAGAGCCAACCAGAAAGGAGCAGGAGCGCTGGTCATAGGCCCTGCTGGGGAGAATCTCGTTCGCTATGCGGTCATTGAAAACGATTACTGGCGATCCCTTGGAAGAACTGGAGTGGGCGCCGTGATGGGTTCTAAAAGATTGAAGGCGATTGTCTTCCATGGTGAAAAGAAAAAAGAGATAGCCTATCCAGATCGAATTGAAGAGTTTGCCAAGGAGACCCTCGAGAGGGGAAAAGATCACCCTGGCGTTCAAAGTTATAAAAGGTTTGGAACCCCCATGCTGGTGGCCATGAACAATGCCGTGGAAGGCTTCCCCTCTAAATACTGGCACCTTGGAACCTTTGAGGGTTGGGAGAAAATAAGTGCAGAGGCACTTCTTGAACGATGTCAGGTAAAGCCCAGTGCCTGTCTTCGGTGTTTTATTGCCTGTGGAAATTTAAGCGAAGTTAAAGAAGGGAGACACAAGGGTTTAAAAATTGAAGGACCTGAATATGAAACTATCTTCGCCTTTGGTGGACTCTGCATGGTTCATGAGATTGAGGAGATTGCTTATCTCAACGATATCTGCGATCGTTTGGGGATGGACACCATTTCTGCTGGAAGCCTCTGTGCCTTTGCCATGGAGGCCTCGGAGATGGGACGCATTCAGGAAAAGATTGCTTGGGGTGAGGTGGATAAGATCGCTCAACTCCTTTATGACATCGCTAACAAGAAAGGAATTGGGGCCATTTTGGCAGAGGGAATCCGGTATGCTGCGAGGCAATGGGAGATGGAGGATGTGGCGATCCATGTGAAGGGGCTTGACCCTGCAGGATATGAGCCAAGAGTTCTTAAGGGAATGGGGCTTGCCAATGCCACCTCCGATCGAGGGGCCTGTCATCTGAGGGCAACCTTTTATAAGGCAGAACTTTCTGGAATGATCCCGATGGATCAGATGGAGGGAAAGGCAAAACTCTTCCTCGAATTTGAGGATCGGTTCAATATCCATGATTCCCTTATCTTGTGCCGTTTTTATAGGGACCTTTACTGGGATTGGAATTACCTCTCAGCCATCGTTGAGATGACCACCGGTCTCAAATTAGATGAATCAGGATTAAGAAAAATATCCTCCACCATCCAGAATGAGACTCGAAAGTTTAATCTCCGTGAAGGCCTCGACCCGAAAGAGGACACCCTCCCCAAAAGATTCTTCGACGAACCCCTGGGTAAGGAACAGAAGACTCTTCGAAGGGAGGACCTTCAAAAGATGCTTCAGGATTACTATGCCTTAAGGGGTTGGAGCCCTGAAGGAATTCCAAAAAATTCATAACCTATGGTCGGTTTGAAAAGGGATTATACCCCCTTGCCTATAACTTCTATCGCTTGACTCTGATCTAAATTTTAGTTATTTTTAAAAATTAAAAAGATTCGTCAGCGTTAGTACTCTATGGAGGAAAGGTGGAAAGAAGAGAGGCTTTACGGTATCTGGAAAATGCAAAAGAGACCTTAGGGAAGTCCTCTATAGAGGATAATCTTTATACCGATGAGAAGTATGTAAAGTCCGCCTTTGGCATAGCCTACCTCGGGGTCTTAAAGGCCATCGATGAATATCTTTTGAACAAAGGCCTCATCAAAAAAGAATTACCTAAAAAGGTAGAAGAATACGAGAAGGCCTTAAAAAAACACCTCTCCGTACGGAATGGAATGCTTTTAAAGCAATTTCATGCTCTCTATAATGAGTTACACATCGCAGGGTATTACCGAGGGAATCTGTTCCATGTTGAAGCCGTGAAGGCTATATTCAAGGCAGCTAAAGACTTTATTGAAAAACTTAGATAATCCCTCGATTCTTTTTCATTGACATCCCCTTCCCTACCCGAATAGTATTAACCCAATGGAGATCATAATACCCAAAGAATGGTATACTATTTTGAGCGTTTTAGAAAAAGAAAAAGGCATAGCCATCATTTTGGGAGCGACTGATACAGGGAAAACCACCCTTGCAAAATTTTTAATCACCCATCTCTGCAAACAAGGGTTGAAGGTCGGTCTGGTGGATTCAGACATTGGGCAATCTTTTCTTGGCCCTCCTACCACGATTGGCTTTTCCGTATTTAAACCCGATCCCGAATGGGAAATTCTATTATCCACACCTGAGATCTTTTTTGTTGGGTCCACTACGCCTGAGGGGCATTTCCCAATCCATCTTAAAGGGGTTAAAAGGATGGTGGAAAAAGCCTCCTCCTGTGGTTCGGATATCGTCTTAGTCGATACGACTGGGTTTGTTTTGGGGGAGAGTGGGAAAGAATTAAAGAGAAGAAAAATCGATCTCCTCTCCCCACAATTCATCCTGGCTTTACAAAGGTCTGATGAAATAGAGACTATTTTGGAGGCTTACCAAGAAAACCCTTCAATAAAAATTTTTCGTCTCCCGGTATCTGACCAGGTTAGACCCAGGTCATCGGAGGAACGGCGGGCCTATCGAACCAATAAATTTCAAGACTATTTTAAGAAGGCTTCCATTCAAGAGTTTTCCCTGGAAGGTATTCAAATCGAAGGAAAAGTCCTGGACCCTTATGGAGAACCCATTCCATTAGATTGGGCGCTCAAGGTCAGTGGTCTTCTAATAGGATTGAAGAATCGGAATGACGAAACCTTAGGGTTGGGAATCATCAAAAACTATTCCGGAGAGAAAAAAACTTTAAGAATTCTCACGCCCCTGTCTGATCTAAGTGCAGTCATAACCCTCCAACTCAGTTCTCAAAAAGTAATCCTTGTCAATGAAAAAGATAAGGGTTGAAAATCTTTCTGTTTGTAGTAGATTATATGGTAATAACAACATCGGAGGAATACTATGGATTCTAATCATGCTAATGACCTTCAAAAAAAGATCGAATTCTATGAAGCGATCCTTGACAATATTTACAATGGGGTAATGATTACTGACCCTGACGGAAAGATTATCTTTTTTAGCAAAACCTATGGGAATTTTTTAGGGATAAACCCAAAGGAAACTATCGGGAAACATTGTACGGAGGTGATCGAAAATACTCGAATGCATATCGTGGCGAAAACCGGTGTCCCTGAAATTGACCTTCCCCATCGAATCAAGGGACAAGATATGGTTGTCCAGAGAATCCCTATCAAAATTGGAGAAAAGGTTATTGCGGTCTACGGCCAAGTAATGTTTAAAGACGTGAGGGATGTCCATGCACTGGCAAGAAGATTGAGTCTTTTAGAGTCCAAAGTGGAACTCTATGAAAAGGAACTGGAAAGTTTACGATCATCGAAATACACAATCAACAATATTGTGGGGAACAGTGAAAAGATCGTAGAACTAAAAACCTTAGCCCTTAAAGCAGCAAAAACGAATTCTCCAGTCCTTTTAATGGGAGAAAGTGGTACCGGCAAGGAACTCTTTGCCCATGCCATTCATCATGCCAGTGATCGCCGTCCCTACCCTTTTATAAGACTCAATTGCGCTGCTATTCCAAAGGACCTATTAGAGGCAGAGCTTTTTGGCTATGAGCCTGGCGCTTTCACAGGTGCAGGAGTCAAAGGCAAGCCTGGCAAATTTGAGCTTGCCCATAGAGGAACGATTTTTTTAGATGAAATCAGTGATTTACCTTTAGAGATGCAGCCAAAACTTCTTCGAGTATTAGAAGAAAAGGAAACAGAACGTTTAGGGGGAACTCGACCAACAAAATGCGATTTTCGATTGATTACAGCCACCCACGAAAATTTAGAAAAATTTGTTGAATCCGGGAGGTTTCGAAAGGACCTTTATTATCGGCTCAATGTAATCCCTATTCAAATTCCACCCTTGAGAGAAAGAAAGGAAGATATCCCTTTCATTGTCAAACATATCGTAGAAATGTTCAATCGAGATTTGGGAACCCATGTAACAGAAATTTCTCCTGAGGTAATGAATATTTTTGAAACCTACGATTGGCCTGGAAATATTCGTGAATTAGCCAATATTCTCGAAAGAATAATTTATACCATCGAAGGCGATACTATCCAAGTCCACCACCTTCCTTTCTTCCTCCAGAGATTAAAAGAGGATACAAACAAACTTCAACCCACACTGCTCAGACGTCTCAAAGAAGATATGGAACGAGAGGCACTACTTCATGCCATTCGGATCTCAAATGACAACAAAAAGAAGGCAGCTAAAATTTTGGGAATCCATCGAACCGCTCTCTACAAAAAAATGAAAAAATTAAATCTTCCTATTTCAACCACTCATTAAGTAGAAAAATTTCTACATGTCCCAATAAGTCTACATCTAAATAACCATTCGTAATTTAAGCCAAAATAATATAATAAATTTTTATATGTAGAATTTTATCTACACTTTAAATTCTGATCTAAGAGATTGTAAATATAAAAATCCTTAAAAATCAATATGTTAAAATTTTTAAACTTTATTCAACTTTGGCAAGATATTTGCTGATTGAAAATTAAATATAAATCTTAATTTAAGAACAAAATTCCATAAAAGGATAGATTTTTATGCCAAAACTTATAACTGGAGGTATGGGTTTTATTGGAACCTACCTCGCTCATGCCCTTTTAGAAAAAAAGGAAGAGGTTATACTTTTTGATGTGATTACTGATTCTCCTCTTATAAAGGATATTAAAGATAAGGTGAAGATCGTTCAAGGGGACCTTGCCTCATGGGCAGAAGTGATGGAAGTGGTTAAACAGTATAGGATTGATGGAATTTACCATACAGGTGCGCTTCTTTCTGCCTTAGCAGAAGAAAGACCTATCACCGCTTATAATGTGAATGCAGGTGGGACTTTTAATATCCTTGAGGCCGCAAGACTATTCAATATAGAACGAGTCGTTTATACCAGCACCATCGCCTCATATGGTCTCGGTCTCCATACCGTGGATGAGGATACCATTCAGTTGCCTATCTCCATGTATGGTGTGACGAAAGTCTTTTCTGAAAGGCTTGGGGAATATTACTATCGGAAGTTCGGTGTCGATTTCAGAGCGGTCCGTTTACCTTCTGTCATTGGACCGGGGAGAGGAGCTGGGGGGGCATCCGCTTATAGCACTCTGATGATTTCAGAACCTGCCCTAAACAGACCTTACACAGTTTTTGTAGAAGAGGATGTGATTATGCCCCTCCTTTATATAAAAGATTGTGTAGATTGCTTAATCCATTTATACGAAGCCAATAATTCGAGGTTAAAAAGAAGGGTTTATTGCATCGCAGGGTTTTCAGCCACAGCCAAAGAAATATATGATGAAGTAAAAAGGGTTCTTCCAACAGCGGATATCAAATTTAAGCCCGATCGGGAATTGACTGAAATCGTCCGAAGCTGGCCAAAGTATTTGCGTGAAACAAAAGCCTTTGAAGATTGGGGTTGGAAAACAAAATTTCTACTTAAAGAAACGGTTGAGGATTTTATCAAGGAAGTTCAAGCCCGCCCCGAAATTTATGCGTAAAAAGGGCCTCACGGTCTTCTATTGTTCTTCTGTCGAAAGGTGGTTTTTTTAAGAACATTAGTAAGTTAAAAAGGAGGTGAGAAAATTACTCAAGGGTAAAAAGAGGATGAGTTCAAACCATTATCTTAAAAAAGAAAGGAGGAAGAGGATGAAAAAAGTAGCAATTTTTTCAATAATTTTATTTGGGTTAAGTATGATGATGGTGCCAATGATAATGGCCCAGGCCAAACCCACAACCAAGAAAGCGCCCCTCGCAAAGGAACCAATAAAAATTGGATCCATTTGTGATTTTGCAGGCCCTTGCTATATGTATTGTGAAACAGGATTGAATGGGTTAAGAATTGCTGTTGAAGAAATCAATGCAATGGGAGGGATTTTAGGCAGGAAAGTAGATATCATTGTTCGTGACACAGAAATGAAAGTAGACGTAGCGGTGAGAGAATTAAAAGACCTCATTCTCAGGGAGAAAGTTAATTTTTTAATTGGCCCATGTAGTAGTGGAACGGGTTTAGCCATGCAGGTAGTTCATTCTGAGTATAAAGTTCTAAGGCTATCTGCCATCGCCAATACGGAAGCCATGACGGTGGATAAGTTTTCACCCTACTTCGTACAAGTCGTCCCCAATACCTATATGGAAGCAACGGCCAATACACGTTACCTACATAAAAAAGTCCCTACGGCCAAAAAGTTTTGCACTATCGCTCCTGACTATGAGTTTGGTCGTCGGGAGGAAGCCGCTTTTGTAGATGAAATTAAACGATTGGTTCCTGATGCGGAAATCCTCTATCAGGCATGGCCTAAACCAGGAGAAAAGGACTTTACGGCATTCATCACAGCCATCATGGCAAAAAAACCAGATGCAGTGCATAGTTCGCTTTTTGGTGGAGATTTGGTCTCCTTTACAAAACAAGCTGCCCCTTATGGTTTCTTTAATACCCCCTTCATTGCCCTTTATGACCTGCCAGTTCTTGCTGCCCTTGGCCCGGACGCCCCTGAAGGAACCTTTGGTTTTGGAAGAGGATGTTTCTTTATGGACCCCAATCCTAAAATGATGGCCTTTGTGGATAAATTTAGAAAGGCCCGTGGGGCCTATCCTGATGCATGGGCAGTCCAGAACTACGATGCCGTTTATCTCTTGAAGGCAGCCATCGAAAAAGCAAAGACCATAGAAACAGAAGCGGTGATTAAAGCCATAGAGGGTTTACCTTTTGAAGGGTTAAGAGGAAAATTTACTGTTCGTCCACTGGATCATATGGGAACAGTGCCTTGCTATCAGGGGACCATCACAGCCGATCCCAAATATCCCTTTAAGATCTGGAAGGATGTGGTCAGGGTCCCTGGCGAGGAGGTTATCCGCCCTGAGGCGAGTGTCAGGGAAATATGGAAGAAAACAGGGATTGTCCGTTAAAAAATTTTAGGGATTTTAGGAGTGTGAAATATCCTAAATTTTGAATTTTGAATATTGAATTATGAATTTCAAAATTTGAATTTGAATAATAATTGCGTAATTTGGGATTTTGAGATACAGGATCTGGTTTAAGGATCTGTATTCTGATTTGAAGGTATTAGGTTATGTCTTTCGATGTCTATTTTAATCAGTTCATGAGTGGAATTGCCCGAGGCGCCCTCCTCTTTTTGGTCGCCTCGGGTCTTTCCCTTACGTTCGGCGTCCTAAGAGTTCTGAATTTTGCCCATGGCTCGATCTATATGTTAGGGGCTTTCCTTTCCTATACCATTTGGAAATATTTATTGATGCCTGTCTTGGGATTCTATTTAGCCGCTATCATCGCCGCATTGATCATGGCCGGGATAGGTTTTTTTATCGAACTCTTTTTGTTAAGACGCCTCTACTCAAGGGGATGGCCTGAACAATTATTAGCTACCTATGCCATTGTCCTCATTATCACGGACATAGTGAAGTTTGGCTGGGGAGGGGAATTCCTTTCGATCCCGAGACCTAAACCTTTTACAGGGGCTGTGTTTTTATTTGGATTTCCCTTTCCGTCTTATAATTTCTTCGTCATTATTTTAGGAGTGGCCCTTGTCATCTTCCTCTGGTGGTTGGTGTATCGAACCCGTCTGGGAGATATTATCCGTGCGGCTGCTCATGACCGTGAAATGGTCTCCGCTTTAGGGATCCCCATTCCTAGATTATTTACTTGGATTTTTATTCTTGGTTCTTTAATTGCAGGATTGAGTGGCGCTGTAACCGCCCCTTTTGGATCAGTCGCTCTTGGGATGGATATCGAAATCATTGTAGAATGTTTTGCAGTCGTGGTGATTGGAGGGATGGGAAGCCTCCCCGGAACCCTCTTAGGGGCTTTCATTGTTGGTCAAGTTTATGCATTTGGCATCATGTTTAAACCAGAATTGGCCCTTGCGTTTATTTTTATGGTAATGGCCGTTGTTCTCATCATTCGCCCCTGGGGAATTTTTGGAAGGCCAGAAAGATAATAAAAACTGAAATTCTTGTGAGACATTACTCTTATGTTGCAGAAATCAGAACAGACATCTAATAAATCCTTGATGAAATGGTTGTTGGGCTTCCTTGTGATTCTCTTTTTAATCGCTCCCTTTATTATCTCAGAATTTTATCTCACGATTCTTTGTGAGGCCCTGGTGATGAGTCTATTGGCCCTCAGTTTTAATCTTCTCTTTGGATATATGGGACAACTCTCTTTTGGCCAGGCGGCCTTTTATGGTCTTGCAGGGTATACAGTGGCAATGCTGATTACAAAAGTCCATTTTAATTTTTGGCTCAGCCTCATCGCAGGGGTTTTGATGGCAGCCATTATTGGCCTGATCGTTGGGTATTTTTGTGTCCGACTAAGAGGAATCTACTTTGCGGTATTGACCTTGGCGTTTGGTCAGCTCCTTTTTGTCATTATTTATAAGTGGCATGACTTTACCGGTGGGGATGATGGCATCCAGGGGGTATTCCCACCTGAATTCCTCAAATCTCCCACTGCCTATTACTATTTTATCCTCTTTGTCTTCGTGGCATCTGCTTACCTCCTATGGAGAATCATCCATTCTCCTTTTGGTCAAACCCTGAAGTCCATGCGTGAGAATTCGGAAAGAACCGAGTTTTTAGGGATTGATATTGCGAAGTACCAGCTCATCGCCTTTGTCATTGCAGCAGCTTTTGCTGGATTGGCCGGCGCCATCTGGGTCCCTTTTTATAGATCTGTTGCCCCGTTCTACTTGATGTGGATTAAATCAGGTGAACCCGTGATGGCCGCCATTCTTGGAGGACCTTCTATTTTTTATGGTCCGATCTTAGGAATGTTCATTATGACCTTTTTTCATTCATGGGTGTTAGGGTTTACAGTTTATTGGCCTGTCATTATGGGGGCTCTCATCCTTGTGGTCATCTTCTTTCTCCCTGGAGGAATTCTCGGCTATCTTGATGAAAAAATAAAAGAAAGAAAACGAGTGGATGTAGGGTAAATGGAATGTTTTTGGAAACGCAAAAAATATGCAAAGAATTTGGTAAACTTCGAGCAGTAAATCAGGTCAGCCTCGAAATTCGTAAGGGGGATATCCATGCGATCATCGGACCAAATGGCGCAGGCAAAAGCACCTATTTCAACCTCATCACCGGATATCATCCAGTGACGTCTGGGAAGGTCTTGTACAAAGGGATGGACATTACCCATCTGCCTGCTTATCGTCGATGTAAATTAGGAATCACCCGGTCTTTCCAGATTACATCCATTTACCCAAAATTAACTGTTTATGAAAGCGTTTTGATGGCTCTTCTTTCCCATCGAAACGTAACGCTTAATTTTCTTTCTCTTTCAAAAAAATTCTTTCAGGAAGAGGTATGGCATATTTTAGAGGATGTTGGTTTAGCCGATCAAGCCAACCGATTGGGAGATTCCATCTCCCATGGGGATAAAAAGCGATTAGAACTCGCTATCACCTTGGGGACAGAACCTGAGATTTTGCTTTTGGATGAACCCACATGTGGAATGTCCCCTGAAGAAACAGAAGCTACGATGAATCTTATCAGTCGACTCTCTTCTCAAAGAGGAATTACCATTCTCTTCACTGAACATGATATGAGTGTGGTATTTGGAATAGCCAAACGAATATCTGTCCTCCACCAGGGAAGTTTAATCGCGGATGGTTCTCCACAAGAGGTCCGATCCAGCACAGAGGTTCAGAAAGTCTATTTAGGTGAAACACAAAATGCTTGAGGTAAAAGACATTCATACCTATTATGGAACCAGCCATATCCTTTTTGGTATCTCGTTCGATGTTAAACAGGGAGAAGCAGTCTGCCTTCTCGGAAGGAATGGGGCTGGTAAAACGACAACTTTCAGAAGTATTATCGGTCTAACCCCTCCTAAAAAAGGATCGATTAAATTTAAAAACCAAGAGATCGTTGGAAAACCTCCTTACTGGATTGCGCAGATGGGGATCGGATATGTCCCTGACACCCGGAGAATTTTTCCTGACTTAACTGTTCGTCAAAATATCCTCGTTGCCTCCAGAGAAAAAAAGAACGCAGTCTGGAATCTGGAAACCATCTATACCCTCTTTCCGAAATTAAAAGAGTTGGAGGACCACATGGGGACCCAATTAAGTGGGGGTGAACAGCAGATGCTTACGGTCGCGAGAACGTTAATGACCAACCCTGAACTTCTCCTCTTGGACGAACCTGGTGAAGGGTTAGCGCCGTTGGTTATTCAAGCAATGAAAGAGCAATTGATGGAGATTAAGAAATTAGGAGTAACGATGCTCATTTGTGAACATAACGTCGGTCTCGCCACTGCTCTAAGCGATAGGGGTTATGTGATGGACAAAGGGATGATTCGATATCATGGCACCATCGAGGAGTTACAAAAGAATGAGGAGGTAAGGAAGAAGTATCTCATGGTATAGTTTATGAATCCAGGGAAATCAATTCAGGAACTAAACGTTGGGGATTCGGCTCAAATTACAAGAACCATCACGGAAAAGGATGTGGAAGAATTTGCCAGGGTCATAGGAGATTTCAATCCCCTCCATCTGGATCCGTCTTATGCAGAGAAAACAGTTTTTAAAGGAAGGATTGCCCATGGGGCATTTTCCCTTGGACTTATTTCAAATGTGTTAGGAAATATCCTTCCGGGTCACGGCACAATCTACCTCTCCCACGAGATTAAATTTCTTGCACCCGTTAGGATTGGGGACACCCTCACCGTAAGAGTGGAAGTAGTTGAATTAATTCCAGAGCAAAACCGGGCAAAATTGAGGACCACCTGTATCAATCAGGAAGGAAAGATCGTGGTCGATGGTTTTGCTTGGGGAATGCCTCCTAAAAAAGATTAGTCTTTTTTTTCAGGGACAGTCCTTACAAATTCTTAAATCGCCTGTTTCTTATAAGACCTTAGGGACTGATCAGGGATTTAAGTTTTGGAATCCTCTCGCTTCTCTTTTTGGCAACCAGTGTAAAAGCCCTTGGCACATCCGCCATAAGATGTTTTGACTGTTCTGCAGCCGCCTGGTAGAATTTCAACATGGTCTCTTCCATTTTGATGGCTTCCGAAATGGCATCCGAAAGACTCATCTCCTTCGGAAAGGTCTTTTTAAACTGGTAATCCTCTGGATTGAGGTCAAAGGCAAAACACCCTTCAATCGCATCTGTGATGACTCCATAGTAGGCCCGTTCAACCTGGCTATAAAACTTTCCATTCTCTTTTGCAAATGAAAGGAAAAGGTCTTTGTCTTTTTCAAATCTTTGGGCAAGTTCCTGATAGACTTTTGTAGACTCATTTTCAAGTTCTTTGGTTAAACTGATTGCTCCCGAGCATGTACTAATCCCCATGGATATTTACCTCCTCTATCCTAACCTGACGTTGCGAAACTCATGGTGTTAGGAGAATTAAAAAACTCGAAATTCGAATATCGAAATCCGAAACAATTCCAAAATTCGAATGTTCAAATGACCTAAAGAAAATTGCCTCACACTTCGGATTTTGAACATAAAAAAATGTTTCGAATTTCGGATTTCGTGCTTCGGATTTCATTCTTAAAACCATCTTTGGATGACCACTTTGCTTTCGGTAAAGAACCGGATTGCTTCTTTTCCTTGAGTATGCAAGACACCATAAAAGGAATCCTTCATTCCGCTAAACGGGAAGAAGGCCATTGGGGCCACAATTCCAATGTTGATGCCCACGTTCCCACTTTCTACATTGTAAAGAAAGTATCTGGCATCTCTTCCACTTTGGGTGAAAATCGCATCCCCATTCCCGAAGGGATTGGCATTACAAATTTCAACCGCTTCTTCCAAGGTCTTTGCACGCATCACACTCATGACCGGGCCAAAGATCTCCTCTCTTCCTATTCTCATATTGGGGGAGACGTTTTCAAAAATGGTCGGGTTCAGAAAACAAGTCTCGGGGTAATCTCCTACGATCTTTGGCTTTCGTCCATCTAATACGAGTCTTGCCCCTTCTTGAATCCCGCTCTCAATATATCGGATGATATTGGCTTTCTTTTCTTTATCCCTTACTGGTCCCATCTGAACCGATTCATCAAGCCCATACCCCACTTTGATTTTGGAGGTCATATCAACGACCTGCTCCAAAAAATTCTTATAAAACTTATCATCATCTCCCACAATGAGGAGATTGGCTCCAGACAGGCACCGCTGGCCGGCATTGCCAAAAAAGGAAGTCATCAGGGCGGCAATGGTGGCAGGGACATTGCAGTCAGGCATGATAACCATGAAGTTTTTTGCGCCGCACTGAGCAATGACCCTTTTTCCGGTCTCACCACATTTTTTATAAATTACATCCTTCCCTGTTGGGGTGGACCCAACAAAGGTGATCCCTACAATATCCTTATGTTCTAACATCCCATTGACAACGGTTCTTCCGCCGTTGACGACATTCCATACCCCGGGTGGAAAACCCGCCTCTTCAACCAATTCGGCCAATCTCGTCTGGCTAAGGGGCACCTCACTGGAGGGTTTGATAACAATGGTATTGCCTGTTGCTACCGCATAGGGAGCAGACCAAAGGGGAATCATAAATGGAAAATTGAATGGACCAATGATCCCAAATACTCCTAAAGGAGTGGGGACAAGATATTCATCAATCCCGGTGGCAATATCTTCTGAATAGTAGCCCTGCATTAATGTGGGAATGCCACAGGCGACCTCCACATTCTCTATGCCCCTTCTTGTCTCCCCTCTTGATTCATCAATCGTCTTCCCATGCTCCATCGTCTGGATCCGACTTACCTCTTCAAAATTTTCTTCCAGCAATTCTTTTAAGCGAAAGAGGTACCTCGACCGAGCCAAGGGAGTGGTCCTTCTCCATTCCGGATAGGCTGCCTTTGCGGCGGCCACAGCCGCATCGATCTCTTCCCTGGTTGAAATCGGACACTTCCCGATGACTTTACCCGTTGCAGGGTTGACTACATCCACAATCTGACCTTTCGAATCAACCCATTCTCCATTGATATAATTTTTTACTTCTTTCACTCCCTTAATCGGTTCTTCAAGAACGGCCATCTTCATTTTCCTCCTTGGATTATATTCCCAAATAGGCTTCTCTGACGTGGTCGTTGTTTAATAAATCCTTCCCTGCCCCCTCCATCGTGATCCTCCCATTCTCTAAGACGTAGGCCCTGTTTGCTAAATTAAGAGCCTCATTCACATTCTGTTCCACTAAAAGCTGCAATGTTATAGGCCTGATAGAATTTTGTTCCAAAGGCGGCGTAGGGGCCTGTAACCGGTTGAACAGTTCCAATATAGATTGGTTCTGCAGCCATCGAAAGGGGGGTCCTGACGTTAAAAATAGACATCCAATACCAAGCAATGTGAAAATTAAAAATAACTTGTTTTTCTTCATATCTCCCTACCTCCTTTCTTCAGTAAACGATACACCCATCCCATAAAATTTTTTAATAAGATGACCCTCTCATATAAGAATTGAAATGTCAAACCATTTTTAAATAATTTGATTTTAGGATTGAAGTAATGGGAATTAAGTTGTCTTTATAATATAGATAGTTATTTTCGTCAAGAATTTTTTATAAATATTATAATATTTATTATTTATTTACAACCAATTGAATTAATTAATTTTTTAATTATTTTTTAACTTTTTCAATTTCGATCTCTTTCCCAAAGGTTTCATTGATTGCCCTTCTAAGTTTTTCAAATTCTTCTTCGGTCTCAAACTCTATAACGAGTTCTTTATCATCGAGAATTCTTAACCGTCCAAAATGGTTTACTATTTCAATGACCTTTAAAGGATCGACCGTCACCCAACCTTTCATCCGTCGAACTAACTCCTCACCGCTAAATGCTCTCTCAATGATCAATTCTACTTTTCTTTCCTTGGCTTCCCATCCGATAATAGCGGGCTGAACAATAAAAGGGGTTACGGGGTCATGCATGGCTGCACAACGAAACCAAAGTTTTGCTCGAATCATTTACCCTCCTTCTTCTCAGGCGCCCATGTGATCCACGCCTTAAAGAATAATAACCCTTTTTATATTTTTATTTAAAAACGTTGTCAAGACATCCCCAATGGAATCCCGATTGACCTTGACAATAGTCTTTGTCATTCGTTATTTTTTAAAATGGACCATTCTTCATCCCTTTTATCAGATTTTGCCACCTCTAATAAAAAAGGAGTCAACGATGGACCTTCTTAAAGCCATTCAGGAAAGAAAGAGTATTCGGGCTTTCAAACCCGACCCTGTTCCCAGGGAAAGAATTGAAGAAATCCTAAAGTATGCAACCCTCGCCCCTTCCGCCATCAATCTCCAACCGTGGGAATTCATCATTGTGACAGGGGAAGAGAAAGAGCGATTGGGCCGAAGACTTATCAAAGCCTATCGTGAGAAGCAGATTTCCTGCAGTCCTGGAAATGTGAAACCCCTTCCCAAGAGCATTGCTAAACGGGGGGCCAAGACTCTCGAGATGATGAGTCCATACTTCAGAGAGATGGAAGTTGATCCCGATCGATTCATTAATGAAGGCAGTTGCAACTTTTATGGAGCCCCTGTGGCCATCCTGGTCTGTCTGGATAATTCCTTTCCCAAGAGTCGTTTTGTAGACATCGGTATCCTCTTGGGATATTTGATCCTCACGGCCCATGAGTTTGGGTTATGGACTTGTCCTATTGGCTTAATCGTCGCCTATGAAGATGAGATCAAAGATCTGCTCAATATCCCTGAGAATAAAATGGTTGTGATTGGAGTGGCCGTGGGATATCCGGATTTGGAAAGCCCGATCAATCGTTTTAAATCTCAACGAGAGGATATTGGAAATTTTACCCGGTGGATCGATTAAAAAATATCCATCAAGTCCACCCTCTCTATGGAAAAATTCTTATGAGGATTCTATCCCAAAAAACATCTCCTGTCATTCTAAAAATCTTCCTTCACCTCTGTTTCATCTTCTCCTTTTCAATGTTGATCAGTTTCCGCCTAAGAACCTTCCCCACCAGGGTTTTTGGAAGGTTTTCAGTGAATTCAATGTATTTAGGGATTTTATAACCCGCCAATCTTTCTCGACAGAATCTTCGAATCTCATCCGCGGTGGCTTGTTGTCCCTTTCTTAAAACCACCCATGCCTTGACGGCCTCTCCCTGGTACTCATCTGGAACTCCTCCCACGCCAACCTCATGGACAGCAGGGTGGGAAGCAATCACCTCTTCTACCTCACGAGGCCATACCTGAAATCCACTTGGTTTGACCACATCTTTCTTTCGATCGACAATAAAAAGATAACCCTCCTCGTCCAGATACCCTAAATCGCCTGTATAAAGCCAGCCTTCACGGATCGTCTGGGATGTCTCCTCTGGTCTTTTCCAGTAACCTATCATCAGTTGAGGGGCACGCATTAAGACCTCCCCCACCTTTCCTGGAGGCAAACTTCCTTCGCCAGTCTCAAAGTCAGCAATTCGAACCTCAACATCTGGCAATGGCGTTCCCACTGAGCCGGGTTTATAGGGTCCATGTAAGGGGTTCGCTACTGCAGCCATCATCGATTCTGTGAGGGCATAACCTTCGACCAGCCTTCCTCCGGTCAACCCTTCAAAACGGTTCTTTATCTCAGCCAATAAGGAGGAGGCTCCAGAGATACATAGCTTCATGGATTTAAAATTCACTCTCCCTTTCTTTACCTTCGGATGATTCAGCAGAGCGTTAAAGAGAGTGGGCACCCCAGGAAAGAAGGTTGGACGAACCTTTTGAATGGTGGCCACCAAATCATCGATGTCACGTGGATCGGGGATGACCGCAAAAGAGTCCCGTCCAAAGAGGCCAACGGCCAGAACTCCTGCATTGCCATAAACGTGAAACAATGGAGTGGCCAACAAGATAATATCTTCCCACTCGGCCGTAAGGGTACTAAACCATGCACGCAATTGCATTCCAGTCATCAAAAGGGCGTGGTGAGAGCCTACTGCTCCCTTGGGTTCACCCGTGGTCCCTCCGGAGAAGAGGATCAGGGCGGGATCTTTAGGGATGATTTTTAAATTTGGCCTTGGAAAACCTGAACAACGTTTCAAGAGATGGCCCAACCAGAGGTCTCCTGATTGAAGCTGGATATGGTGACCTTCCTTCTTCTCCCTGAATAGGGTAAAAAGCAGTCTCAGGAGAGGAGGAAGATACTCCTTAATATTGGTAGCGATAATGGTCCTCACGCCTGTAAGGGATTGAATGGATTTTATCTTTTTGTAAAATCGGCTTAATACCACCACTATTTCACTCCCGCATTCATTCAATAGGCGTTCAAGTTCACGCTCGGTATAAAGCGGGTTGATGGGGACAGCAATGGCTCCAGCTTTCCATGCCCCAATCTGGGTGATAAGGGATTGTGGGGAGTTGGGTAAAATCAAAGCCACCCGGTCACCCCTCTCTACTCCCAACTCAAGAAGGGCATTGGCAAAGGCATCACTCAACTTTTCTAATTCTAAATAGGAGAGACGTTTTCCTTTGAATATCAGTGCTGGGTGCTCTGGTCTCTGCCGGACCGTCTCCCGGATGACATCAAGGAGCGTCTCCTCTGGATAAGGTTCTAACGAATGGGGCACTCCCTCATCGTAACTCTTTAGCCATGTAAATTTCATAAAGGCCTCCCCTTACCGTAATAATATATATAAAAAATCATTGGGGTCAAAGGATTTTTAAAAATTCAATGGGGATTGTGGAGGTTGACTTTGCCCCAATTAAATCATAAAATCGTCTTACATTGGGTGAGTTCCTATGGCTGATCATATCCATTATAAATTCCATCCATCCCTTTCCCTAAAAATGACTCTTTTTCCTAAATTCTTAACGGGTCTCTTTTTCATAATAGCATTTTTTCATCTTGTCGGCTGTGAATCGACCTGGAATTATATCAATCAACCCACCCTCAAGAGGGATGTGGTGGAACTCTTCAGATCCCATGGGGTAGTCTTAAACAATCCTCATTGTCAAATGGTTGGAACCAGCCGAAGTGCGATATGCGAACTCCATCTCACTCCTGAACAGGTCACTCTGATGATTAAAGGTCTCAATCTGAAAGAGGTAAAATTAGGATATTCCCCTGGGGAAAACCCTTGGACAAAAATCCCCGAACCTAAAAAGGGTTGCCTCACCTCAAAGCTTTTTCAAGGGGTAAAAAAGGTAAACATATACCTCTCCGAAAGAAGGCCTCCTGAGCTCCGATTGAAAAGTGGCTCGGCGGTTGAATACTTCATCCTGTTCCAGGATCTTGAAACAGACAGAGTCTGTATCCAGATCTCTTATGCGTATGGATAACCATGGGGAGTATTGTGAATCTAATAAAAAAGAGGGCAACTTTATTAGGGTTCATCTTGATTCCGGTGGTAGTTTTCGCTGTAGTGGAAATCTCCTCTGGAGAAGAGGCAAAATCGATCAGAGAATTTCCTCTTCCTGGATTTGGAATTCTTTTATTGAACCTCCCCAACTCCTGGCATGATGAAATCTACAGACCCAAAGAGGATCACCCCCCATCCATTATTTTAAGGCCAAAGTCAGGGGATGAGTTCTACTGCTGGATAACTATCCTCTGGCCCAAAGACGGAGAAACCGGCTTCAACCACCCTGACAGGATAAAGTCTTTTGTAAAACAAGAGGGAGATATACTTCTTGATCGGGCAGTTGAACCCCGACTTCAACTGCAGGAGTTACAGGGGAGTCACAGTATCGGATATTTCTTTACGCTCACAGATAAATCTCCCAAACGAGGTGAATTCCGATACATGACTCGAGGAGCCATCGGCGTGGGAAATCTGCTTCTCTGGTTTACGCATCTTTATCATAAAAAAGAATCCCCCTCTTTAAAGGAGGTCCTTCATATGCTCCAAGAGGTAAGGCAAAGAAAAAGGTTGTTTCATTGATAAGAGTGAACGCAATATTTATTTTTATCATAGATTGGGTTACAAAACATTCAAAACAGAGACCGTGACTAAAAACCTCAATCTCCCACTGATGGAAAAATTTCCCAAGGAGGGAAAAATGGAGACCATAAAAATAATGCCTTGCCTCGATATGAAAGGGGGGCGTGTGGTTAAAGGGGTCCATTTCATAGACCTGAAGGATGCAGGAGACCCGATTGAAAATGCCTCTTTTTACGAAAGGGAGGGAGCCGATGAGATCGCCATGCTCGATATTTCGGCCACCGTGGAAAACCGTAAGACCCGCTTAGATTGGGTGAAGAGCGTCTCCTCTGTGCTCCGGATTCCATTGACTGTAGGCGGAGGCATTTCCACTCTCGAAGATGTTGAACAGGTGTTAAGGGCGGGAGCCCAGAAAGTTTCCATCAATAGTGGGGCAGTTAAAAATCCAGATTTGGTCAGACAATCTGCCAAGGAATTCGGAAAGGAGAGAATTACCATCGCCATTGATGCAAGAAGAAATAAAGCGATGCCCTCTGGGTTCGAACTGGTTATCTCGGGGGGCACAAAACCGGTTGGGAAAGATGCGGTCCTCTGGGCCAAGGAGTGTGAGGAATTGGGCGCCGGCACTCTCCTTCCCACAAGTATCGATGGCGATGGCACACAGACAGGCTATGACCTTGAGTTTATAAAAGCCATTTCTGAAGGAGTGAAAATTCCGGTAGTGGCCTCAGGTGGTGCAGGAAAACTTGAACATTTTTATGAGGCAGTGACAAAAGGAGGGGCACAGATTCTACTGGCGGCTTCAGTTTTCCACTACCGTATCCTAAGGATAAAGCAGGTAAAGGAATATTTACGTGAGAAGGGATTGAAGGTTAACCTGCCGTCTTGATTTGGATTGGGGATGACGATATGGAAAAAGAAATCTTTTGGGTAATGGCAAAGGCCTCTGGCTTGGAGTTAGATCCTTCTCATCTGGAAGAACTTTTCGCTTATGTTCAGAAGGTTTTTCCAACCTTGAAACGGATTGAAGAATTAAACCTGATCGGGCTTGAACCCTTCATGCCCTCCCCCTCCTTAAAGGAATCCAAATGACGGACCTTATGGAAATCTACTCCCTAAACCTCTTTCGCCTCTCCCAATTGATTCAAAAAAAGGAAATCTCTCCTGTGGAGGTTGTGGAAGCCTATCTCTCCCGAATCGACTCCCTCAACCCCCAACTCAACTCCTTCATTACCCTCCTTCCCGAGCAAGCCAGGGAATCGGCCAAACAGGCAGAAAAAGAAATCCTCTCGGGAAGGTATTTGGGTCCTCTTCACGGCATTCCCTTCGGGTTAAAAGACCTCTACTACGTAAAAGGGATAAGGACTACCTCCGGTTGTAAAATCTACGAAGATTTTATCCCGGATGATGATAGTACGATAGCGCGGAGGTTGAAGAAGTCAGGAGCGATCCTGATAGGAAAACTCAACATGCACCCCCTCGCCTATGGCCCAACCGGAGAGAATGAGGAGTACGGCCATATGCATAACCCCTGGAACATCGGACTGATTGCTGGAGGCTCCAGTGGAGGGAATGGTTCTGCAGTGGCCTCTGGCCAGTGCCCTTTCGCAATGGGGAGTGATACAGGAGGCTCTATCCGTATACCTGCTGCTTTATGTGGCATCGTTGGATTTAAACCTACCTATGGCCGTCTCAGCCGGTATGGGATGACCGCTTTGGCCTGGAGCCAGGACCATCCAGGTCCGATGACACGTACGGTTGAGGACTGTGCTCTGCTCATGAAAGAGATTTCAGGATATGATCCCAAGGATCCCACCTCATTAAACCTTTCGGTCCCAGATTATCCCAAGGCCCTTACAGGTCAAATTGAAGGACTTCGGTTGGGCGTAGTGAAAGAATTTTTTGAGGTTCCGATCGCACCGGAGGTAAAAAATTCTTTCTGGAAGGCGATAGATCAACTGGTTGAATTGGGAGCCATTATTTCTGAAATCTCATGGCCCCTCTATCCTCATGGCACGGCCATTGCGAGCCTCATTCAGATGGCTGAGGCAAGCGCCTATCATCAAGAGTTAATCAAAAAGCATGGATCCAAAATCTATCCCCCTGTTCGGCTCCGTTTGGAGGCAGGAGTTTTTATTAGTGCCATTGATTACATCCAGGCCCAACGCGCTCGAACCCTTTTTTATTATCAGAGCCTAGAACTCTTTAAAAATTTGGATCTCCTTGTCACTCCAACCCTTCCCGTCACAGCCTTTCCAATCGGAACGACTTCTTTGCTGGTGGACAACCAAAAAGTCAATGTCGTCTCCCTCTTAACCCAGTATACCCGTCCTTTCAATCTCAATGGGTTTCCTGCCATCACTGTCCCCTGTGGTTTTTCAGAGGAGCAACTTCCCATCGGGTTACAATTTGTGGGTCGCCCTTTAGATGAGGAAACCGTGCTAAGGGCTGCCCATGCCTACGAGCAAGCCACCCCTTGGCATCTAAGAAGGCCTCCCCTTTAAACATTTGAAGACCTCCTGCCGATAGGGACTGATCAGGCTCCCACTAACAGGAGGTTACCCAACCCTTTGGGCTTGCAATGACATCTCTATTGGCCATTGTTGTCTGGGATAACCAGGCCTGCCCGAGGTGGAAGCAGAACGAAGAAGTAATCTCTTGGTATTTGGAGATGACCCCATTTCGCTCAGAATGATTTTAATGTAGTTTAGCAAATTTTGTCATTCCTGCGGAGGCAGGAATTCAGAACCTGTTGATTTTACTGGATTCCCGCTTTCGCAGGAATGACAGAGTAGAGATTTTAAAATGCATTGTATTTCAATGAGTTATAAATTTTTGCTAAACTACAAGTGATTTTGTATAAAAGGGATTCGGGTTCTAATTTCGAATTTACCCTATACTTCCGATTGTCAGGGGGGGAATGAATATGCTATATTAAGGTTTGTTGAAAAAAGGGTTCCCTCCCCATGGAATCATTGGAATCTTCATTCTTATCCTTTCGGAGATCTTTCTTTTTCAAAAGGTCGATCCCTTCTACAGTTGGTTTTACTGTTTTGCCTGGTGGTCTTATATCCTCATCCTCGACGGAATCGTCTACTATTTAAAAGGAAACTCCCTCCTTCTTCATCGAACAAAAGAGTTCTTTCTGATGATTCCCTGGTCGATCTTTATCTGGTTGATTTTCGAAGCGGCCAATCTCTCCTTAGAGAATTGGTATTACATCAACCTACCCCATTCGATTGTGGAAAGGTGGTTGGGTTATGGAATCGCTTATGGAACTGTTCTCCTTGGCCTGTTTGAAACCACAGAATGTTTAGAAGCCCTGGGACTCTTTAAAAACGTTTCCACCAGGAAGATAACCTTCTCTCAGAAAGGGCATCTGGTTTTGATTGGTCTTGGGACATTCAGCCTTATCTCCTCTTTAACTTTTCCCCGTTACTTCTTTCCTCTCATCTGGGTTGGATTTACCCTCCTTCTGGAACCTTTCCTCCATTGGTATGGGGGAAGATCCCTATTGAGGGATCTCGAAGATGGAAATCCGAGGAAGATATATCTTCTTCTCGCCGCGGGTCTAATCTGCGGGCTTCTCTGGGAATTCTGGAACTATTGGGCTCGTTCAAAATGGATCTATACGGTTCCCTTCTTTGAAGAGTTGAAGGGTTTTGAGATGCCGTTGCTCGGGTTTTTGGGTTTTCCTCCATTTGCCATCCAGGCCTATGGGATGTATAATGTCATCTCACTTTTTCGGTTTCAAAGGGGTTGGGAGGAAGATCGTTATCGCTTACATCCTGAGAATCGGACAAGGCCTCTGACCATGGTCTTAACCACTCTCCTGATTGGAAGTTTCTCCATCCTTCTGTTTAAAGCCATTGACTCTAAAACGGTTGACTCCTTTTACCCACAAATTAAAGATGCCTATTGGATTGAATCAAAATATCAAGTTGAACTTCCAAAGGTTGGGATCTTCTCGCTTGAAGACCTCACCGAAAAAACAAGAGGGAGAAAAGAGAGAGAGGAATTGGCCCTTCGGCTCTCCCTCCCCAAAGAAGACCTAATCTCATGGATTGAAAAGGCCCAACTGGCTCAGTTGAAAGGGATGGGAGTTAAGAACCTCCGTTTCCTCGAGGCAGTGGGGGTTCATTCGATCTCGGACCTTTCGTCGGAAAACCCAGATGAGCTTTTTAAAAAATTGAAGAAACTCTTTGGAACCTCCGCTCCCAGGAAAGCAAAATTAAAGATTTGGGTGAAGGAGGCAAAGAAAAAATTTATTCTTAAAGGGTGACTTATGAAATATGGTGCCATGAATTTTCCAATTAAACCCCTCCTGGAGGAGATCGAAGCCATTGGCCAGATGGGATTTGACTACGTGGAACTCACGATGGATCCACCAGAGGCAACCCCGGAAAAGATCCTCTCCCAGAAGGCATCCATTCTTACCCTTCTCAATCATTTTCAGATGGGAATCGTGGGCCATCTTCCAACGTTTGTCTGGACCTCCGACCTTTACGAGAGCCTCCGGAAGGCCTCCGTCCAGGAAAATTTGAATGCCTTGGAGGCCTCAGCCGAGTTGGGAATTAAAAAAGTGGTGCTTCACCCTGGATACATCATGGGGTTGAGCAAATTCATCTTGGAGAAGGCGAAGGAGTACGGGATGAAGTCGATCGAGACCATTTTGAAAAAAGCAGGAGACCTCGGAATCACCCTCTGCATTGAAAATATGTTTCCTCAATCCAATTTCCTCACCCAACCCCAAGAGTTTCAAGAGGTATTCGATACCTTCCCTGACCTCCGTCTGACCCTGGATATCGGTCATGCCAACCTTGGGCCTGGAAAGAACAGTGCACTGGAATTTATTTACCGATATGGATATCGGATCAGTCATGTCCATGCCAATGACAATTTTGGGAAAGAAGACAATCACCTTCCCATTGGTGCTGGAATCATCGACTTTGAAAGGATTTTAAGAGAACTCAAAGAGAGCGGTTATGACGAAACGATCACCCTGGAAGTCTTCTCGAGGGACAGGGACTATCTCAAGATCAGTAAGGAGAAGGTTCGTCGGATGTGGGAAGATTTATGAGGGGCCTTTCTTAGGTTGGGATCTTCTTTCTGGATGGGAAAGAGATCACTCTGAAAGTTTGATCAGGGTCCCAATTCTCCTGGCCCGATGGAGGACCCTTTTGAGAAGAAGGGCCTCAGGGACGAGGTAGAGCGCAATTAATCCGAACCCATAGACCAAGACCGGGTTTATTTCCGTCTCGAAACCATAGAAGGAGCGGAAATATTCCAGGAAATAGGTGAGCGGAATAGCCCGGGCAATCTCTCTGAGCGGAAAGGGCAGGATAGAAATCGGATAATAGATTCCACAGATCAACGACATCAGACTGGTCAAAGACCAGGCCGCCACATCTGCCTTATATCCAAAAAGGAGGAGAAGAATACAGACACTCATCCCGATGATCACCGAGGTGAGAAAAAGACCCAAAAGAAATAAAAGGAGTGGTCCTATCCCTGGCCTCAAAAAATCGAAACTGAAGGTAAGATAACTAAAAAAAGAAAGCAGGAGAAAAACAGCAAAGGATCGGAGGACACCGATCAACCAAGCCCCTGAAACCAAATCAAATAGATGAACCGGAGCGATGAAGGTATGTTTGATGGATTTGGACCAGAGGTCATAAAGAAGGACATAGGCCACATCGATCTGGCAGACCTGAATCACGCTCATCGCAATGATTCCGGTTAGGATGAAACCGGACATCTCTGGATTTAACTTCAAGAAATGGGTTAAAAGCCCCACAGAGAAGAATCCTACCACGGGCCAGAAAAGGATCTCAAAGAGGCTGAAGACGTTCCGCTTCGTCATGATCCAATTCTTAAATACAAACGCCCATATCTGAATCAGTCTCTTTTGCAAATTCGATAAAGACATCTTCTAAATCCGTCTGTCCCAGGGTGACCTTTTCAATGACGGCCCCTCCTCGAGAGAGTAAGGCCATTAAATCCCCTAATCTCCTCTCGATGTCATCCACGATGATCTCACATAAACCTTCAGAGATTGTAAAATTAATGACCCCCTCCGCATGAAGCAAACTTTCCTCTAAGATCGTTCCTCTAAATTTTATCTTCAGGATATCCCCGATTCGAACCATTCGCTTCAAATCCTGAGGGGCACCAATCGTTAGAATCTCTCCCCTCTTCAAAAAAGCGAGACGATGGCAGAGCGATTCTGCTTCTCTCATATTATGGGTGGTCAGAAGAATGGTCATCCCACGCCTTTGATGAATGGAAAGAATCTTCTCCCGGATTCGAACCGAGACATCCGGGTCAAGTCCTACGGTGGGCTCATCCAAAAAGAGAATTTCAGGATCGTTGAGAAGTGATTTGGCTAAGGAGAGCCTCTGCTTCATCCCCGTGGAGAGGCGGTCGAAGGGGACCTCTTGATATTCATGGAGATCGAAAAGCTCGATCAACTGTTCGACTTTTTCCTCTCGTCTCTTCCCGGTCAGACCATATAGCATGCCATAAAAGTGAAGGTTTTCTTTTACCGTGAGGCTCCAGAGAAAGTTCGCATTTCCACTGGAGATATTTACCCTCTCTCTCACTTGATGTCCATTCTGGAGGACATCGATTCCGAGAATACGGACCCTTCCCCGGTCCGGTAGAAGCAGGGTCGAGAGGATGGAAAGGAGCGTGGTCTTTCCCGCCCCGTTGGGGCCAAGGATCCCAAAAATTTCCCCTTCTTCGATCTGAAGCCCGATATTCTTTAGGGCTTCCTTTCTCTTCTTTCCCATCCAACCTGACCGAAAGGTCTTAAAAACCCCTTCTGCTTCAATGACAAGTTTCATTGGTCTTTCTTAACCGAGGAGTTCCAAAGGTCCAAAGTTTAATGGAAATTTTCTTAAAAATCCTGAATCCTTGGACCCTTGAACCCTCGACACCTTTCCCTTTTAAGAATAAGTATATGATGGAATGGGTGATTTGCCAAATGGAAATTTAATGGATGGAAAGGAGAATCAATATTTTATGTTATAATTTAAATCAATGGATAAATTCATCGAAATTGTTGGAGCCAAATCCCATAATCTTAAAAATATCTCCTGTCTGATCCCGAGAGGTAAGATGACTGTCATTACAGGTGTTTCAGGTTCTGGCAAGTCGACCTTAGCCTTTGATACCTTGTTTGGAGAAGGTCAGAGACGGTATATCGAATCCCTGTCTACCTATGCTCGCCAGTTTCTCCAAAAAATGGATCGGCCTGACGTGGAAGCGATTCACGGAATCCCTCCAGCCATTGCCATTGAACAGAGGAACACAGTAAAGAATGCCCGTTCAACCGTTGGGACTGCCTCAGAGATCTATGATTACCTCAGGCTTCTTTATGCAAAAATTGGAGAGGTCTTCTGCCCCCAATGTCATCTCAAGGTGTCAGGGGATACAACGGAAAGGATCGTGGAAGAGATTCTGAGTCAATATGAGGGAAAGAAAATTTCCGTCCTATCCACTGTTCAACCTCAGCAGGGGCAATCCATGGATTTGAAGGTAAGGGATCTCATAAAAGAAGGTTATTATCGAATGTGGGAAAATGGAGAGATCATTGATCTGACTCAAATCCCGCTCACTGAGATCCAGGACCGAACCTCATTGCCCATTCTGATTGACCGACTGCAGATTCATGAAAAAGAACGCTCACGTTTGGCCGAGGCCATCCAGAAGGGATTTCAATTGGGAAAAGGGAAGGTCGAGGTGGTGAGCGAGAAAGGAACCTTCCATTCATATAGCAGAACCTTCTCCTGCAATCGTTGTAAAAGAAATTTTTCTGAACCTGAACCCCTTCTCTTCTCTTTTAATAGTCCTCTGGGCGCCTGTCCCACCTGCCAGGGGTTTGGGAAGATCATTGAAATCGATTGGCAGAAGGTGATTCCAGACCCAGGGAAGACATTAAAAGAGAAACCCTTTTCTCCTTGGAACACCCCTGCCTATGAAGATCTCTATCAATATCTATGGGAAGCCTGCCGGAGATATCGCATTCCAACCCAAAAACCCTTTAAAGAACTTTCTCCTGAACAAAAGGATATTTTAATGAATGGCAAGGGTGAATTTATTGGGCTTAAGGGCTTTTTCGATTGGATGGAGGGAAAGCGATATAAGGTTCACTATCGAGTCTTTCTGAGCAAGTATCGGGCCTACATCCCCTGCCCCACCTGCCATAATACCCGGCTTAAGGAAGAGGCCCTTTATGTTTTGATCGGGGGGAAAAACATTGCCCAGCTCTGTGATTTTCCGATTCAGGATCTCCAGATGTTTTTTAAGAACTTAAGCCTTCAGGAGTTTCAAAAAAAAGTGGCTCAGCGTCTCCTCGATGAGATCAACCACCGAATCGGGTTTATGATTGATGTGGGCCTGGGATATCTCACCCTTTCCCGCCAAACCCGAACCCTCTCCAATGGCGAATATCAGCGAATCAGCCTGGCAAGGGCACTCGGGTCTTCCCTCACAGAAACCCTTTATGTCTTGGATGAACCGAGCATCGGGCTTCATCCTCGGGATACCCATCGTCTTATCGAAGCCCTCCATCTTCTTCGAAAAGGAGGGAATACTGTAGTGGTGGTGGAACATGACCCAGACCTGATCCGCGCCGCAGATTGGGTTATCGATCTTGGTCCAGGAGCCGGAAGGGACGGAGGAAATGTGGTGTTCCAGGGTGAGATCAAACATCTGTTAAGACATCCAACTTCCCTCACCGCTCAGGGTTTAAGAGGGCAGAGGTCGATGCTTGAAAAACCCCCTTTGAGAAAACCCAAAGGTTGGATCTCCATCCGAAATGCTCGGGAACATAACCTCAAAGGAATTGATGTAAAAATCCCTTTAGGCGTAATGGTCTGTATCACCGGTGTCTCTGGGGCAGGAAAGACAACGCTTGTCCATCATATTCTCTATGCAGGGGGGAAGAGAAATGGAGGCCCGGAATTTGAAAAAGGGGCTTTCGATTCAATCGAGGGCTTAGAACAGATTGATGACCTTATCCTGGTGGACCAATCCCCCATTGGAAAGAGCCTTCGATCCAACCCCGCTACCTACATGAAAGCCTTTAGTGACATTCGAGACCTCTTCGCCCAAACCCGGGAGGCGAAAAGAGCGGGGTTGAAACCATACCACTTCTCTTTTAATACGGCGGGGGGCCGATGTGAGACCTGCGAAGGGGCAGGAGTCCAGGTGCTGGAGATGCAATTCTTAGAAGATGTCATCATCACCTGTGAAGCCTGTGATGGGAAAAGATTTAGGTCCGAAATATTGAGGATCAAATACCGTGATAAGAACATTTCAGAGGTGCTCAATATGACGGTCGAGGAGGCATTGACCTTCTTTGAGGATCAGCCTCGAATTACCCAAAAACTCCAGGCTTTAAAGGAGGTGGGATTAGGTTACCTCACCCTTGGCCAATCAACAAGTACCCTGAGCGGGGGGGAGTCCCAACGTCTAAAACTGGCAGCCCACATTCAGCAGGGTCAAGAAGGTAAAAACCTCTTCATCTTTGATGAACCCACCACCGGACTCCATCTGTATGATGTTCAACTCCTTTGGATGTCCTTTCAACGACTTCTTTCACAAGGCCACTCGATCATTGTGATTGAACATAACCTGGACCTGATCCGGTGTGCCGATTATATTATTGACCTTGGACCGGAAGGAGGCGAGGAGGGCGGAAGAATTGTTGCTGAAGGAGACCTACAATCGATCATGGCTTCGCCACAATCATATACAGGACAGTTTCTAAGACAAAGAATGGGCAATGTCAATTAGGTTTAGGTGAGGAAGCCCGTTTAATTTAAAGGTCAAGGTTATGTCCAAAGAGTTAAGCCCACTGGCCTAACCCTTTGCCAAAACCGGCATCTTTGCCCTAACCTTCACCCTCGTTTCGTTATACTTGGCTTCTTTGCTTGATACAGCTCAGCATCTGTTCCAGGCGGTTTTTATCAAACCCAACCATTACCTCATTACAGGCTGAGATCACAGGGACACTTCGAGCCCCTGAGATTCGAACCATCTCATCCAGGGCTTGACGGTCTTGGGTAACATCGTATTCCTTAAAGGAGTAACCATTGCGCAAAAGATACTCTTTTGCCATCTTACAGTAGGGTCAAGTGGGGGTAGTATAAATTTTGATTTCTTCTGGGATCATCTTTGCTCCTCCTTTCGTTGTCGATATGTTTTCTTTCTCGTCGCATCTATTTATCTATTTTTACATAGGCCTCCTGCAATTTGTCAATAAGGAATCTTGACCCAAATCCCGATTTAGAAATCGAAGCCCTTTTCCGTGAGGGCAAGGGGAGGGAAGCGTGGAAATCCATTATTACCCAGAAACTGATCTCCCCCTTTTTCCTAAAATTGGGATATAATTGAATTTATGAGTTTAATGAAAAAGGGAGTGAGATGAGAGGGAGGATCAGGGGGCTTCAAAAATCGGCAGAGGATTTCCGTTACCTTCTCGATCGGGGTTATCCGAGAAGACCCTCACTTGAACTTATAGGGAATCGTTACCAGCTTACCTCGGACGAACGCCACCTTCTCCATCGAGGAGTCTTTTCGGCCCGAGCCTCAACCTCAAGAAGAAGAAAGATCGTTTCAGCCCATGAGGTTCGAAATAGAAATCTTGCCATTGATGGTTATAATGTTTTAATCACCATAGAGGCAGGACTTTCTGGTCGTCCACTCATCCTTGGAGACGATGGATTTGTGAGGGATATCTCCGGGGTTTCAGGAAGTTTTAAAAAGACGGATACCACTGAGAAGGCCCTCCAGTTGATCTTTGATAGGTTGAGATGGATCAAACCCCAAAAGACCCTCTTCCTCTTCGACGCACCAATCAGTCGGAGTGGAACACTGGCTTTGGAAATTAGAACTCGGCTAAAGGAGATAGGCCTTCAAGGAGAGGCGATGGCGGTCAAGGTCCCGGAAAAGATTCTCATCGGTTTTCGGGGAGTGATTGCTTCCAGTGATACCGCCATCATCGACCAATCCAAAAAGGTTTTTGATTTGGCAGGGGACATCCTGAAAAGTGAGAATTTTTTGAAGTCCCTTATTCGTTTGAGTAAAAAAGGAGGAGAACTTGGAAGGAGGTGATAAAGAACGCTGGGCGATCTTAACGATGGTCTACCTTTCCATTCTCTCTTTTGCCCTCCTCTTTCAATCCATCCCCCCTATCCTTCCCCTGATCAGCCAAGAGATGGGCCTCACCTACGCACAATCCGGTCTCCTGATGGGTCTCTTCGCCTTTCCAGGCCTCTTTCTGTCCCTGTTTGGAGGTTACCTTTCAGACCGTTATGATATGAGAACCCTCGGGGGGATTTGCTTCTTATTGATGATTGTTGGGAACCTTTGGGTGGGATTTGGGAAGGAGTTTTGGGTTTTAGGAACAGGCAGAATTCTTGCAGGAGCAGGTGCTTTTTGTCTCTCTGTCCTTCTTCCAAAAATTCTTTCTCAATGGTTCATAGGAAGAGAACTGGGTTTGGCGATGGGAATTTATAACACTGGGATCCCTCTGGGTTCGGTTATCTGTTTTGGACTTTTTGGGAAGATGGGTCTCTCCTGGGGTTGGCGTCTTCCCGTCCAATGGGTAGGGGTCTATCTCTTCCTCGTCTCGATCCTTTTCTTAAGAGTTTACCGACTCCCTTCTCCCTCTGTCATGAAGCACCAAAATCGATTAGGATTCTATCGATCTTTAAAAGAGATGGGCGCTCCGATCTGGTGGATTTCCCTCTCCTGGCTCTGGTTTAATGCTGGATTTGTCTCCTTTGCCACCTTCTCCCCTGCCTTCTTCATTCAAAAAGGCCTAACCCTCCAACAGAGTGGTTATCTCATCGGGATTCCTCTTTTAGGGTCTCTCCTCCTCAGTCCTCCAACCGGATACATCGTCGATCGATTCAAACATCAAGAGTGGCTCATCGGAATAGGAGGGCTTACTCTTTCTTTCCTTACGATTTTCTTCAATTTCAGTTCCTCTTTTCTCTTTCTCGTGATCCTGATGGGAATCTTTTCTGCCCTTGTTCCCTCTCCCATCTATTCCCTTCCTCCTGAGATATTGAAACAAGAAAAGGTTGGGCTTGGATTTGGCATTCTATCCACCTCTTCGAGCCTGGGTCTCTTTATTGCCCCCTACCTGGTTGGAAAGGTCAGGGACACGACAGGATCTCATGCCTGGAGTTTCATCCTCACTTCCCTCTTTTTCCTCCTCGTGATGATTTCCATTTTCCTCACTTATCGCTTTCGACCCTCTTCTAAAGAGAACCTTTCGTAGTATTTCAGGGCTCTTCTAAAAAATCCTTGACAACCTCAATCTAATTGGCGTATAAAAAGATAAAATTTTGGATACAGTATACAAAAAATAACACCGATTTCCTGAAGAGGGAAGGAGGATTTGTGAAAGGGATAAAAATTGGAATTCGAATTACCGGAAGAAAGTCCCTTCGTGAGGAAATCTACGAATCCCTTAAAAAATCCATCCTTCATGGGAAATTAAAAGGGGGGCAACGCCTGATTGAGGAACAGTTAGCCCATCAGATGGGGATCAGCCGTACCCCTGTCAGGGAGGCCTTCCACAAATTGGAACGAGATGATTTAGTCAGGCGCCGCCCTCAAGGAGGATTCGTTGTTCGAGAATTTACCCAAGAGGATGTGGAGGAAATTTTTGGAATACGAACCGCTCTCGAAAGTTATGCGGCTTACCTCGCTACCCTTCACATTACCCCTGATGAGATCTCAGCCTTAGAAAAGAAGGTTAAGGAGGCAGAAAGGGCCCTTAAAAAAGGAGAGGAGGACAGGGCGGTAGAGGTTCACACTAAATTTCACGACCTTCTTTACAACGCCTGCAAAAGCCAAAAGTTAATTGAAATAATTAGTAATTTTCGTGACTATTTTTACCGATATCGTTATGCCCTTCTCCATACAGAAGGCGGGATGGAAATCTCCATCCAAGACCATCTCCAGATGTTGGAGGCGATGAAGAGAAGAAACCCAAGACTGGTGGAGAGGTTAGTTCGAAAACACTTAGAAAGAGGGAAAGAGATTATTTTAAGAGAGATCCAGAAGGGAAAGACCGCCCCTTAACAGAGGAGTTAAAAGGTGGAGAAGAAGATTCGAATTTTAGTAGCCAAACCAGGGCTGGATGGCCATGATCGGGGGGCAAAGGTGGTGGCTCAAGCCCTCCGGGATGCTGGATTGGAGGTGATCTACACCGGTCTTCATCAGACCATTGATCAAATTATCCATACCGCCATCCAGGAAGATGTGGATGTGATCGGCCTATCCATCATGTCCGGAGCCCATCTCCCCATCTGTGAGAAACTGATGAAAAAGATGAAGGAGAAAGATATCGAGGATATCCTGGTCGTAGTTGGAGGAGTCATCCCCAAACGGGATATCCCTAAATTAAGGGAGATAGGGGTGAAAGGAATCTTTCCCGGAGGAACCCCTTTCGATGAATCGATCCGTTGGATCAAAGAGAACGTAAAACCAAGATCGTGATCCATGAGGGTGACTTCCAAAATCCCCCTTCACGATCTACGCTGGAGTTAAAGATGGGAGTAGCACGATATATTAAAAATGAAAAAGACGAAATCCTCGATGTGATCCTGCAGTCTGGCATTCATATCAAGCCGGTTTATACAGAAAAAGATTTAAAAGAGGTAGGGTTCGATCCCGAGAAAGACCTCCCTCTTCCAGGGGAGTATCCCTTCACCCGTGGAATCCATCCTCTTGGTTATCGGAGCAGGGAGTGGACCACCCGTCAGTATACAGGGTTTGGGACTCCAAGGGAGACTAATGAACGTTTTAAACTGATGATCTCCCACGGTCAGACTGGCCTGAACGTGGCCTTCGATCTTCCCACTCAGATGGGTCTCGATTCGGATGACCCCTTGGCAGAGGGTGAGGTGGGAAGGGTCGGGATGGCGGTGGATTCCCTTCGCGATTTTGAAGTGGCCTTCCAAGGAATTCCCCTCGATCGGATCGGGGTCGGGCTGACCATTAATGCGGTGGCGAGCATCATGCTGGCCATGTTTCAGGTGACTGCAGAGAAGTTCGGATACCCCAAGGACCGTATCAGTGCAACCCCTCAGAATGATATCCTCAAAGAGATGATTGGCAGGGGAGCCTGGATCTTTCCGGTAAAACCGTCAGTAAGGCTCATCGGAGACACCATCGAATATTCAATGAAAGAACTTCCCCGAACCAATCCAGTCAGTGTCTGTGGTTATCACATTCGTGAATCCGGATGTTCCCCTGTCCAAGAAATTGCCTATGCCTTTGAGATCGCCAATACTTACATCGAGGAAGTTCTCCAAAGAGGATACTCCATTGATGATTTTGTTAGAGGCTTTACCTTCAACCTCAATGTTTTTGGAAACCTCTGGGAACAGGTTGCCAAGTTTCGTGCAGCCAGAAAACTCTGGGCAAAAAATTTGAAAGAGCGTTATGGCGCCAAGGATAAACGCTCTCTATTTTTGAGAGGGATTTTTGGGGGGGGAGGTTACGGACTGACAAAGGCCCAGCCTGAAAACAATATCATTCGCGGGGCCTACTATGCTCTGGCGGCCGCCTTGGGCGGGGCTCAAACCACTGCTCTCTGTTCCTTTGATGAGGCCTATACTATCCCTACTCCAAGGGCAGCTCTGCTCTCCCTCCGAACCTTCCAGATTCTCATGGAGGAGGTTGGCCTGAGGGATACGGTAGACCCGCTGGCAGGTTCCTACTTCATCGAAACCCTGACCAAGCAGATGGAAGAAAAGATCCTCGAAGAAATGGAACGGATCGACGAGATGGGAGGAATGATCAAGGCGGTGGAGACTGGCTATGTCCAGAGAGAAGTGGCCAAACAGGCCTATGAATTTGAAAAAGGGGTGCAGAGGGGAGAACTGATCAAGGTGGGGGTGAATAAATATACCGAAGGAGAGGAGATGGAGGTCGAGCTTCACGAATATCGCCAGGAGTCGGCTGAAGAACAGATTAAGCGTCTTCAAGAGGTGAAACGAGAAAGGGATAATCGAAAGGTCCTCCAGTTATTAAAAGACCTTGAAGTGGCGGCAAGGTCCGAAAAGAATGTGATGCCTTACCTGGTGGAATGCTGTAAGGCCTATGCCACAGTAGGAGAAATGACCAAAGTCTTTAAAGAGGTTTTCGGAGAGTTTAAAGAACCCTCAATCTTTTGAAGAGAAAATTTTAAAAGAAACGTTGGGATCGAATATGATGGAAAAATTTTATCGGTTAGGCTGTGACATTGGGGGGACTTTCACTGACTTTGTCCTGCTCAACGACCAAACTGGAGAGTTGAAGATCTACAAATGTCTCACCACGCCCAAGGATCCCTCCGATGCAGTGGAACATGGAATAAGAGAGATGGAGAAGGTGACCTCAGGCTTCGTGGAAAGACTGGATGAGGTCATCCATGGAACCACCTTGGTCATTAACTCCATCATTGAGAGAAAGGGGGCAAGGACAGGTTTAATCACCACCAAGGGGTTTCGGGATGTCCTCGAAATTGGGAGAGGCCTCCGATATGCTCCCTATGATATATTTGCGGAATTTCCAAAACCTCTGATCCCGAGACATCTCCGCTTCGAAGTCGATGAAAGGATTCGGAGTGATGGGAGCATTCTAAAACCCCTCGACCCTGAAGAGGCGAGAGAGGTCGTTCGAACCCTGCTTGGGATGGGGGTAGAATCGATTGCGGTCTGTCTGATCAATTCTTTTGAGAACCCCGTCCACGAATTGATGCTTAAAATGATTATTGAAGAGGAAGCCCCTGAGATATCCATTTCGGTTTCCTACCAGGTTTTACCTCAGATCAAAGAGTTCGAGAGAACCAGCACCACGGTGACCAACGCCTATGTTAAGCCCCTTACAGGAAGGTATCTTTCCAAACTTGACGCAAGGCTTCGCTCCCTTGGCTTTCAAGGAAAACTCTTCATCATGCTCTCAAGTGGAGGGGTGACCTCCGTTGAAACCGCAGCAGAGTTCCCTGTCAGGGTAATTGAGTCCGGCCCAACCGCTGCGGTCATCGCAGGCCAATATTTTGGAAGGCTCTTCAATATTTCAGAAATGTTCTGTTTTGATATGGGAGGAACCACAGCCAAGTCCTGCCTGATCCAAAAAGGGGTGGCAGGGGTCGTTCCCACCTTTGAAGTGGGTCGCGTCCAGAGGTTCATGAAGGGGAGCGGTCTCACCATTCAAGTCCCAGTGGTCGATTTGATGGAGATTGGTGCAGGGGGTGGGAGTATTGCCAAGGTGAGTCGAATGGGAACCCTTCAGGTCGGTCCAGAAAGTTCTGGAGCAGATCCAGGACCCATCTGTTACGGCATCGGAGGAAAAGACCCTTGCGTCACAGATGCTGACCTTCTCTTAGGCTATCTTGATGAAAATTACTTTCTCGGTGGAGAAATGAAACTCGATAAGGAGGCAGCTAGAAGGGGGGTCGAAGAAAAAATAGCCAAACCCCTGGGGGTCTCCTTCATTCAGGCGGTTTGGGGAATTCATGATCTGATTAACGAAACCATGGCGGCTGCAGCCAAAACCCACATTGCCGAAAAAGGAGGAAACCCTAAAATTGTAACGATCGTTGCTTTTGGAGGAGCAGGACCGGTCCATGCCTATGGTCTGGCAAAAAAATTGGGAGCCCCTCGTATTCTCGTTCCACCCAATGCAGGGGTAGGCTCAGCCCTGGGGTTCTTTACTGCCCCTCGAGCCTTTGACCTTTTGAGAAGCCATAAGGTCTCTTTAAGTTCAGCAGACTTTAATGAAATCGAGAAGATTTTTAAACAACTGGAGGCTGAGGCGACTACCATCCTCAAGAAAGAAACCCAAGAAAAAGAGATTCAGTTTGAACGGTCTCTCGATATGCGCTTTGTTGGACAGGGATCCGAAACCCATGTCCCCCTATCCCAAAGAGATTTTACTCAGATGAAAAGAGAGGAGGTTCGTCACCTTTTTGATGAGGTTTATCAACGACTCTATGGCAGAACCTATCCTGAATCGGAAGTGGAGTTTATCAATTTCAAAGTAAGAGCCAGCCTTCCAGAGCGGTTAATCCAATTCCCCAAAATAGATGGGAAAGGAAAATCCCTCGAAGAGGCAGTCAAAGGAAAGAGAAAAGCCTTCTCTCCTAAGGTAAGGGATTTTATTCCTTATACGGTTTACGACCGATATCGTCTATTTCCAAATGCAACCTTCTCAGGACCTGCCATTATTGAGGAGAGGGAATCTACGCTCATTGTTGGTGAGGATGCCAGGGTCTCTGTGGATGATTTTGGATTTCTGTGGGTGGATCTTAAATAAAAATAATACAAATCCCCCTCAATCCCCCTTTTACAAAGAGGGAGGTATTTCACCTCCCTTTGGCAAAGCCTACCTGCCGGTAGGCTGGGGAGGAGGAAGGGATTTTATAAAGCCTTTTTCAAACGATTAAAGTTTACTCATTCTTTCAATTCGTTATCATTCGTATAATTCGTGTCCATCAGGGAGAAAAAAATGGGAAAAAAATTCGACCCGATTACCTTGGAAATCCTCTGGAGAAGATTGATTTCTATTGTCGACGAATCTGACAGCACCGTCGCCCGGACCGCCTTCTCAAGTCTCCTCAGGGATGCTCACGACTATACCTGCATGTTTACCGACCAGAAAGGAAGGGAACTTGCCCAAGGGACCTTTGCCACCCCTGGCCAATCCGGAGCCATGGCCTTGGGGATCAAAAATCTTGTCAACAAACTCCCTCCAGAGACTTACAAGCCTGGTGATGTCTTTATCACGAACGACCCCTGGGCCCTTGCAGGACACCTGAATGATGTCTGTGTGATGAGCCCCATCTTCTATAAAGATCGATTGGTGGCCTTTACTGCCTGTGTCTTTCACCATTCGGACATCGGTGGACGGGTCTCCTCTGACAACCATGATGTCTTTGAAGAAGGTCTTTTCATCCCTCTGGTGAAGCTATACGATGGAGGGGTGCTCAATCAGTCCTTGATCGATATGATTCGCTGGAATGTTCGAACCCCGGATGAGGTGATAGGAGATATTCGTTCCCAGATTGCAGCCAATCATGTCTGCTCAGAAAAGATTTGTCAGATGCTCCGGGAGAATGACCTGGATGATTTAGATGACCTGGCAGACCAGATTATTACCCGCACAGAAAAGAGTATGAGAGAGGAAATTGAGAAGATTCCAGATGGGACCTACTATGCCGAGGGAAAGATCGAGCAGATGAAGGGCCAACAGGAGGTGGTCATTAAAGCAAAAGTGGAGGTCAGAGGAAGTGATATCATTGTTGACCTTGAGGGTTCATCTCCTCAGGTCAACTGGGGCGGAAATGTCGTTTACAACTTTACCTATGCCTATGTCTTTATGGCGTTGAAAAGCATGTTTGGGCCTGACATCCCCAATAACGATGGTTGTGCAAGACCCATTACGCTAAAGGCTCCTGAAGGAAGTGTGGTTAACTGCAAATTTCCTGCTGCAGTTGCTGCCCGTCTGGTCATCGGTCATTTTATTACAGAAATCATCTACCGAGCTCTTTCCGAAGTGGTTCCTAACAAGGTGATCGCTGGAAGTGGAGGGACTCCTGCCCAGATGAACGTCTTTTACGGAAAGAGAAAGGACGGGACTCCCTGGCATTCGGTGATCATCCGGGGTGGAGGAATGGGAGCCAGTGCCACCAGTGACGGCAATTATGTATATATCTTTCCGGCCAATGGAGCGAACACCCCGATTGAGATCTTCGAGAGCGACACGCCCCTCCTTGTGGAGAGAAGGGAACTGATCACAGACTCTGGCGGCCCAGGGAGAATGAAGGGAGGTCTTGGTCAGAGAGAGGTCTTTAAAGTTCCAGATGATGAGTATGCCCCTCTTCCCCCTGTCAACTTAGGCATTCAGGCAGGAAGGCATCTTCTCCCACCAGAAGGGCTTTTTGGCGGTAAGCCAGGAGCCAAGGCACAGTTTTTAATCAATGGACTTCCTGGAAATCCATTTGGTTTAACTCAACTGAAACCTGGAGATGTGGTCATCATCGATGCAGCAGGTGGAGGAGGATACGGAAATCCCCTGGAGCGAGATATCGAGATGATCGAAAGAGATGTGCTGGAAGGATACGTTAGCATCGAACGAGCCAAAGAGGATTATGGAGTGGTGATTGATCCCAAAACCCTAAGGGTGGATAAGGAGGCCACAAAAAGATTAAGGGAAGGTTTAGCAAAATAAATGAAGGAGTCATAGAGATGGGAAGAAGTTTCATGCCAAAGGTTCGAACGGAGAGGGAGCTAAAGAGGCTTCAATTGGAAGGGCTCCAATGGACAGTCAACCACGTCTACAAAAATTCAGAATTCTATCGAAAACGTTTTGACGAGGCAGGGGTCAAACCCAAACATATCCAATCCCTTAAAGATCTCTCCAAACTCCCTTTCACCACTGCGAAAGACCTTCAGGAAGGCTACCCCTTTCCACTCAGGTCTGTTCCTTTTGAAAAGATTGTGAGGATTCATGCCTCCTCTGGAACGACTGGGAAGAGAAAGGTTCTCTGCTACACCCAAAAAGATATTCAAGACTGGGCCAATATGTTTGCACGCTGTTATGAAATGGCTGGAGTAACCACAAAGGATCGGGTTCAGGTCGCAGTAGGATATGGAGTCTGGACAGCAGGCGTCGGTTTCCAGTTAGGGGTCGAACGAATCGGTGCGATGGCTATTCCCATTGGGCCTGGAAATCTCGATATGCAGTGTCAATTCCTGGAGGATTTCCAATCCACCGTCCTCTGTGCAACCGCCTCAATGGCCATTCTGATGGGAGAGGAAATCCAAAGAAGGGGCCTTCGAAACCGGATTGCCCTGAAAAAAGTGATCATGGGGTCTGAACGGTCAAGTGAGGCCATGAGGGCAAAGATGAAAGAACTTCTTGGGGTGGAACATGTCTTTGACATTACGGGTCTTACAGAACTCTATGGTCCAGGAACAGGGATTGACTGCCCCTACCATGAGGGCATCCATTATTGGGCTGACTATTATATCCTGGAACTCTTAAACCCTGATACCCTTGAGCCAGTTCCACCGGGGGAAACCGGTGAAATGGTTGTAACCACCCTCCGGAAAGAGGCAGCACCTCTGGTTCGTTATCGAACCAGAGACCTGACCAAACTGATTCCAAAACGGTGTTCCTGTGGTTCGATTCTTCCTCTCCATGATCGCCTCTTAGGTAGGTCAGATGATATGTTCATCTTCAGAGCGGTCAATATCTACCCTGGTCAAATCGACCATATCCTCTCCAATACCCAGGGGGTTGGGAGTGAATATCAGATCCACCTGGAACGTAAAGAAGACGGCAAGGATTACATGACGATCAAGGTGGAAAGGGCAGAAGGCAGAAACCCAGCAGAGGATCAAACCCTGATCCATAAGATCGAAGAGGAGATAAAAAAACAGATTTTAGTCAGCGGGAAGGTGGAGATTGTGGAGTATGGGAGCCTTCCGAGGTCAGAGCGGAAGAGCAAAAGGGTCTTTGACCATCGAGAAATTTAATTCAGAAAAAGGGGACAGGCTACTTTTTGAGCATGATCTTAACCGAGGAGCTAATAGTTTTTAAGGGAAATTGAAAAATTGAAAAGGGAATCAACAATCCGGTAGACTTAGGGATTCCGAAATCTAATTCATTTGACTTGACTTTGATTTAAATTCTTTATAAGGTTTTCTTAAAATTAAGAACATTTAAACAAAGAAAGGAGGAAGAGAGATGAGGCAGAAGAGTTATTTAAAACGAGTGGTTCTATTTTTCATCGGGGTTTTTGGAATTGCCCTCATTGGGAGCGGGTTTTGGGCAGTTCCTGCCCGGGCTCAAATCACCTTGAGTTATGCCAATTTCCCACCCGCTCCTACCTTTCCCTGTGTCCAGATGGAAAGATGGAAGACAGAGGTTGAAAAGCGAACTGCAGGTAAGGTGAAGGTGAACACCTATCCTGGGGGGACCCTGCTCCATGCAAAGAATATGTTTGATGGGGTAGCGGCTGGCACGGCAGACATTGGATGCACATGCCCATCCTATTTTCCTGGAATGTTTCCGGTCGTAGAGGCGGTGGATCTCCCAGTGGGGTGGCCAAGTGCAACGGTCGCAAGCCTCTCCCTGCTTGATATCGTCAACAAATATAAACCCAAGGAACTTGAACGATTCAAAGTAATAACCATGTTCACCTGCCCCCCTGCCAATATTATGTCCATGAAACCTGTTCTCAGTTTGGAGGACCTTAAGGGTTATGAATTAAGAGCCTCTGGGACAGGGGCAAAGATTCTTGGCCTTCTTGGAGCCGCCGCAGTCGGGATGCCCCAATCCGACGTTCCAGAAGCCCTTCAGAAGGGGGTCATCAAAGGAAATGTCTCTTCATTGGAAGTGATGAAAGATTTTAATTATGCCCAATACTGCCGTCACGTGACTGCCAATGTGAACCTCTTTGTGGTCTCCTTTGCAGTGGTCATGAATAAGGCGAAATGGGAATCCTTACCCGCCGATGTCAAAAAGGTTATCGACGACCTCAGTCGAGACCAGGCTATCTGGACAGGGCGATACGTGGACAACCACGTAAAAGAATCTATGGCCTGGTCTAAGAAGACCTATAATGTCCAAGTTTATGAACTTTCACCTAAAGAGATTTCAAGATGGTATTCCGTCCTCAAACCCATGACCGAAAAATATATTAAAGATGTAGAGGCCAAAGGTTTGCCCGCCAAAGCCATCCTTGATGATGTGATGAAATTGAAAGAAAAATATTCAAAGGAATATCCGGATTGATGAAAGGGTCCAGAAAAAGAAGGGGGAAACATCCCCCTTCTTTTTCTAATCTTTCGGTATATCAAAACCATGGAGTAAACTAAAATGTTCTCTTTTCTTGAAAGGCTGAGCCATCGTTTAAGTAAGTGGTTTTCCTGGGTGGGGGGCGTCGCCCTTCTCACCTTGACCGGGATTGCCTGCGCCAATATGGTTTTAAGACCCCTTGGATCTCCTCTCACAGGAGCCTATGAACTGGTAGGATTTTTGGGGGCTCTGGCAGTGGCTCTTCCCTTAGGCTATACACAGATTTTTCGAAGTCACATCTCAGTCGATATCTTAGCCACGCGATATTCAAAAAGGACCAACCGAATCGTCAATGGGATTTCCTCCTTCCTGTGCATGATCTTCTTCATGTTAGTAGGTTGGCAAACCGCAAAGTATGCAACCCTGATCTGGAAGAGAGGGGAGACTTCCGAAACCCTGAGGATCATTTATCATCCTTTTGTCTATGTGGTTTCCATCTGCTGTTTTCTTCTAACATTGGTTCTTCTTATCGACTTTCTTAAATCTTTTGCCTTTGAAAAAAAGGAAAAATAGATGGTTGGACTGATTGGAATTGTCGTTCTTCTCCTAATAATGATCGTTCTTCAGATGCCTGTGGGGTTTTCAATGGCTCTGGTGGGCTTTTTTGGATTATGGTATGTCACCGGTCTCAATTCTGCCCTCTCCATGATCGGGACGGATACCTGGGCAAATTTTTCTTCCTACAGTTTAACGGTGATCCCCCTCTTTATTCTCATGGGGACAGTCTGTTTCTATTCAGGAGTCAATAAAAACCTTTACGAAACCGCCTACAAATGGTTTGGCCGAACCCGAGGTGGAATTGCCATGGCCACGATCATGGCGTGCGCTGGATTCGCGGCGATCTGTGGTTCAAACAATGCCACCGCTGCCACCATGACGACCGTGGCTTTGCCGGAGATGAGAAAATACCGATATGATAAAGCCCTTTCTGCGGGCTCGATTGCCTGCGGTTCAACCTTGGGAGTGGTCATTCCACCCAGTGTGGTTCTGATCGTCTATGGAATCCAGACCGGCCAGTCGATCGGGAAACTCTTTTGGGGCTCAACGCTTCCAGGAATCCTGATGGCCTTGCTCTTTATATTCACCATCTACCTCCTCTGCCTGGGCCATCCAGAATGGGGTCCTGGCGGGCCAAAGGTTAAAATCATAGATAAGATCAAGGCGATTCCTGGAATGGCTGAAATGATCATCCTTTTCGGTCTGGTCATGGGAGGCCTCTACACAGGAGCCTATACTCCAACAGAGGCAGGGGCTGCAGGAGCCTTTTTCGCCTTTCTGATTGCCATCGTGATCAGAAGAAAACTCTCTTGGAAGGGGTTTGTTTCAGCAATCCTCGATGCCTTGAGGGTCACGTGTATGGTCATTGTCATTGTTTGGGGGGCTGTGATTTTTGGCCGGTTTTTAACCATCAGTAGACTTCCCTTTGAGGCAGTCGACCTTGTCTCCAATCTTCAAATTCCTCCTCACATGGTAATGGTAGCCATTCTGATTATCTATGGCATCGCAGGAATGGTGATGGATGCCCTGGGGTTTCTCTTGATCTCCATCCCCATCTTCTTCCCGATCGCCATGAAATTGGGATATGACCCAATCTGGTTTGGTTGCATTCTGACCGTGGTGACGACCATGGGAGCAATCACCCCTCCTGTTGGGATCTGTGCCTATGTGGTTTCTGGAATGGCAGAAGATATTCCTCTTTCGACCGTCTTCAAAGGGGTATTCTGGTTTATCCCTGCTTATTGCGTGACCATGGCGATCATGATTCTTTTCCCGGAAATCGCGCTCTTTTTACCAAGTCTGGTGAAGTGATTTTGAAAAATTCAAAATGGATATTCGCTTTTTAGCTCCTGGAGGCCTCTATGAAAAAGTTTGACTACTTCAAACCTAAAACCCTCGAGGAAGCCCTCTCCCTCCTCGACCAATATGGAGAAAAGGCAAAATTGATTGCAGGAGGAACCGATGTCATCGTCATGATCAAACAGAAGAAGATGGCTCCTGAGGTGCTCATCTCCCTCAAAGAAGTCCCAGGGCTCGATCGGATTGAATCCAATGAATCTTTAAGAATTGGTCCGATGGTGACCCATCGAGCCATTGAAAAATCGGAGATAATCCGAAAGAACTTTTCTGCCTTGGCAGATGCGGTCGATGTTTTAGGTTCAGTCCAGATTCGAAACGTCGCCACGATCGGAGGAAATCTTTGCACTGCCGCCCCTTCTGCCGATACTGCCTCCCCCCTTCTTGTCATGGGAGCCCAAGTAAAATTGAAAAGTTTAAAGAAAGAGAGAACCTTACCCCTTGAACAATTCTTTACAGGACCAGGGGAGACCGTCTTAGAGAGGGATGAAATTTTAACAGAGATCGTCATCCCCAAGCCACTTCCCAATACAGGCTCCGCGTATTGGAAACACCAGAGGCGACAGGCCCTTGATCTTCCCATCCTTGGGGTAGCGGTCCTCCTCTCTCTGGATAAGTCAACGGTAACCTGTTCAGACCTCCTCTGCACTACCTCTCCAATCTCCACCATCCTTCATGCTCTTGAGGGAGAGGAAGTGGTCTGTAAAGAAGCCCGAATCGCTCTAAGTGTGGCTGCTCCTACACCAATGAGGGCAACCCAGGCTGAAAGTCTCCTTAAGGGTAAAAAACTCAGTGATGAACTTTTGCAGGAGGTGGCTGAAACCGCTGCCAAAGAGGCTCAACCGAGGGATACGATCCGGGGAGAGGCATGGTATCGAAGAGATATGATCCGGGTTTTGGTGAAGCGGATGGCCATGCGTTGTATTGAAAGGGTTCTGAGCCCTGAAGAAACGATTTTCCCAGTGAGGATGTGGTGAGTACTATTTTGAAAGACAGGTTAGGGTTAAGGTAAAGGTTAAAAAGCCTGTTTGGGCAAGATAAAATGGTAAAGGGTTTAGGATAAAAAACACCTCCCCAAAAGACAAAACCGGCATCCTTACCTATACCCTATTACCAAATACCTATTTTCCACTAAGGGAGAATTTAAGATGAAACAGACCATCTCTTTTATTTTGAACGGAGAGACCGTGGAGGTTGAGATTGAACCTCATCTTACCCTCTTGCAGGTATTGAGGGATAAGTTGGAACTTACGGGAACAAAGGAAGGCTGTGGGATGGGGGAGTGTGGGGCTTGTACTGTCCTCCTCGATGGAAAAGCAGTTAATTCCTGTATTCTTCCTGCCCTGGAGGTAGAGGGAAAAAGTGTTACCACCATTGAAGGGTTAATGGACATTCAAGGAAATCTCCACCCTATTCAAAAGGCCTTCATCGAATACGGAGCCATCCAGTGTGGGTTTTGTACGCCGGGAATGGTCTTATCGGCCAAAGCCCTTCTTAACGAGAATCCCAAACCGACAGAGGAAGAGATCAGAAATGCCATTGCGGGAAACCTTTGTCGCTGTACAGGTTATCTTCAGATCATCCAGGCAATCAAAGCAGCTAGCAAACAGATATAGGTCTATCTGGTTTATTTAGTTTATCTGGTTATTGGGTGAAAAAAAGAGACTAAAGAGACAATTAAGGGAGGATTTATGCAAGAGTTCATCACTATTGGCAAACGGATTCCAAAGATGGATGCGGAGGAGAAAGTGACAGGGAGGGCCATCTACATCCATGATCTTAAACTCCCCGGAATGCTTTATGGAAAGATTCTCTACAGCCCTCATCCCCACGCCCTCATCAAAAGCATTGATACTTCTAAGGCAGAAAGACTTCCTGGCGTAAAGGCGGTGCTGACAGGCTATAATATCCCATCCATCAAATTTGGATTCTACAAGGACAATACTCCTTTGAAAGCCAATAAAGTCCGTTCCTGCCGAGATGAGGTTGCTGCTGTAGCGGCCATCGACCCTGAGATTGCCGAAGAGGCCATCGACCTCATTAAGGTTGAATATGAAATCCTTCCTCCAATCTTTGACCCTGAAGAGGCAATGAAAGAAGGGGCGCCGCTCATTCACGAAGAGCATGTGGGAGGAAAGGATAAAAAGCCTACGAACGTCCTTAACCTCCCATGGAGACTGGTAGTGGGAGACGTGGATGAGGCAAGGAAAAACTCGGCCTTCATTGCAGAAGACCGATTTAAGGTGACCTGGGTAACCCACTGCTGTATGGGAACAAGCGGATGTTTGGCCCTTTTCGATCTTAAAAATAATCTCACCATCTATAGCATCACCCAGATTCCCTCTCTTGCCCAAAGAGACTTCACTGATGCCCTTAACGCTATGGGCTTGAAGGAGAAAAAGGTCAGGGTAATTAAGACGACCATTGGGGGTGGGTTTGGAAGCAAACTGGATACCTATGCCTTTGAGTATATAGCCATCCTACTGGCCTATAAAACGAGAAAACCTGTAAAGATCCTATTTACCCGTGAAGAAGAGTTCTTTGCCACCTCACCCCGTCAGCCTGCCATCATTGATATTGCCCAGGGATGCACAAAAGATGGCACCCTTACCTTTCGCGATATAAAAATGATTCTTGACAATGGGGCCTATACCTCCTGGGGAGCAACGACTCCATCGGTCATGATGATGCCGATCTCTTCTCTCTATAAAGTCCCAAATGTCCGATATATAGCCAGATGTGTCTATACCAATAATACGTATTCTCAGGCTATGAGAGGATATGGGAATCCACAGGCCACTTTTGCCATTGAGTCTCAGATTGATATCCTTGCAGAGATGGCTAACATTGATCCCCTCGATTTCAGATTGAGAAATGCGAATACCCCTGGAGAGATCACCCCTCAGAATTTCAAAATTGTGACGTGTGGATTGAGGGAGTGTATTGATGCAGTTGCTCAAAAATTGGATTGGCGTCAAAACAGAGGAAGAAGGGATGGGAGAGGCATTGGAATGGCATCGATGATCCATGTGGGAGGCGGGGCTCGTGTCTATAAATCAGATGGATGCGGGACAATCATTAAAATTGACGATTTTGGGACGGTCAATGTGATCACCGGAGCTACGGATATGGGACAGGGCTCAGATACGGTGATCGCTCAGATTGTTGCCGAAGAACTCGGGGTGAAGATCGAAGATGTGGTGGTTATTCATACCGATACCGATGTCTGCCCCTGGGATGTAGGAGCCCATGCCAGTAGAACTACCTTTGTAGCAGGAAACTCGGCCCTTGGAGCGGCAAAGAAAATCAAACAGATGCTTCTTGAAGTCGCCAGTCAAACCCTCGGTGAATCTCCAGAAAATATGGATATTAGAGACCGAATAGTCTTCTCCAAAAAAGACCCGGAGAAGAAGTCTCCCCTTGGGAAGATTTTAAGGTCAGCCCATTATACCACAGGGGGGAAAATGGTGATGGCCGAATATTTCTACGACCCTAACAATGAAAATCTTGACAGAGAATTTAAGGGAAATCTTTCCGTTACTTATTCCTATGGAACCCACGGGGTTGAAGTTGAAGTGGATAAAGAGACAGGTCAGGTGAAAATCCTTAGATATGTAGCAGCCCACGATGTGGGTAAAGCGATTAACCCCATGCTCCTTGAAGGCCAGGTCTATGGAGGGGCAACCATGGGGATTGGCTATGCACTGACCGAAAGGCTTATTCTTCAGGATGGTAAGGTGATGAACCCGAACTTTCTTGATTATAAACTTCTCACTGCAAAGGATGTCCCAAATATTGAACCCATTGTCGTCGAAACGAATGATCAATACGGGCCCTTTGGCGCCAAGGGAATTGGTGAACCGGGATTGGTCCCAACTGCGCCTGCCATTGCCAATGCCATTTATGATGCGGTTGGGGTTAGGATCAAAGAGCTTCCAATTACCCCAGAGAAAATTTTAGCCGCTTTGAAGAAAAAAAGGGAATAAAGAAAACCCAACCCATAGAAATCTTAATTTCCTTTCTTGTGCAAAAATGTCATCAAAAGTGTAATTTTTTCATAAATTGCACACCTTCAAATTCCAAAACCAGCAATTTTAATCCTTAAATTTCCTCTTTCAGAAATTAAAAAATTTTTAGTTTCAAAGGGATAGAACTATTCTGTCAAATTTTATGAAAATTTGGAACATTTTGGAACAAATTTTGCTTAATTAATCCCTGCCTTCTCAAAATAATGATATCTTTCCCTGGGTCCTTAATAAGGTATAGGTTTTCTTAAAGTGAGGAAAGTATGGAAGATCGGATTTTAATTGTAGATGATGAGATCACCATTACAAACGTCTTATCTCGTAGGCTAATGCGAGAAGGATACTCCTGTATCACCGCCCATAACGGGAGGGAGGCGTTGACCCATTTTTATAAGGATGCTTTTTCGCTTATCATCTCAGATATCAGGATGCCTGAAATGGATGGTCTGGATCTTCTCAAGCAGGTCAAAGCCATCGATCCTGCGATGATGATGATTATGGTTACCGCCTATCCTGAAATCGATATGGCGGTAGAGGCCATGCGTCTGGGAGCCTATGACTTCCTTATCAAACCGATTGACTTAGATCTGGTGGTCTTTAGTGTCAAAAAAGCCTTAGAGAAGAGGAGACTTGAGATGGAAGTGGAGACTTATCATATGAATCTGGAAAGACTGGTGGAAGAGAGAACAGAAAAACTCAGCGAATCGTATCGTATTCTTAAAAAGGCTCATCTCGATTCTGTAAAAGTTTTAACCGAGGCCATTGAAGTGAAAGACCCTTATACTCGGGGACACTCAGATCGGGTAAGACGGATGAGCCTTCAAATTGCTAAAGCCTTAGGGTTTTCAAACGAGAGATTGGAAAGCCTGGAATATGGGGCTTTGCTTCACGATATTGGAAAGATAGGCATTAAGGACGAAGTTCTTCAAAAACAAGGGCCACTAAACTCCAAGGAATATCAGGTCATTCAGGAACATCCTCTGATCGGGGTGAAAATTGTCGAAGGAATCGACTTTTTCAAAGATAAGATTCCTATGATCCGCAACCATCATGAGCGATACGATGGAAGTGGATACCCGGATGGCCTGGGGGGAGAGGATATCCCCCTTGAGGCAAGGATCATTGCAGTTCCGGATGCCTTTGATGCGATGAACAGCCTGAGGCCCCATCGCCGAGCCTCACCCCTTGAAGAGATTTTGAGGGAAATGGAGATGTGGAAGGGCAAACAGTTTGATCCAAGGATTCTTGAAATATTTTTAAAGGAAAAGGTTTATAAATCATAGAGTTGGAGAAACATTATGAAAGAGATCATGACACCCCGCGAGGCTGCTGAATATCTGAGCGTCCATGTCCGGACCATCTACCGATTGGTTAAAAACGGAGAGATCCCTGGACGTAAGGTAGGTGGAAGTTGGAGGTTTAGAAAGGAGGCTCTGGACGAATGGCTTTCAGGGAAAGAGAACCCTTCTAAGAAAGAAAAAGGATGACATAGCAGAAGGATATGGGAGGAAAACCTGAACCCTTGAATCCTTGAACCCTATTAAACTTTTTTAAAAAAGGGACTTAAGAATGGAAAGTAAAGTGCTTGTAGTGGATGATGAGAAAGAGATCAGGGAGGTGCTTTCAAAGGCCTTATCCCGGATTGCTGGGTTTCGGGTAGAGGTCGCAGAAAATGCGGACGAAGCCCTCCAAAGAATTCAAAAGGAGAGGTTTGACCTTGTGCTTACCGATTTAAAAATGCCTGGGAAGGATGGCCTTCAACTCCTCTCCGAGATTTCAAAAACGAATCCAGATATTTTGACCGTGATGATGACAGGACATGGAACCATTGACTCTGCCCTTGAAGCCATGAGGAGGGGAGCAAGCGACTACCTAATGAAACCCCTTAATTTAGAGGAAATCATTGTTCGTCTTCAGAAGGTCCTTGAGGAAAGACAGCGATTTGTCAGGCTCAAGGACTTCGCCATTCAACTGGAAAAAGCCAACCAGGAATTAAGGAGGCTGGATGCCATGAAATCCGAATTTGTCTCCGTGGCCTCTCACGAGTTGAGAACCCCACTTTCTGCCATCAAGAACGCCGTCCAATTAGTCCTCAGTGGAAAGACCGGAGAGATTAACGAAACCCAGGCCAAATTCCTCTCCATGGCAGAAAGGAATATCAATCGCCTGACCAATATTCTTAACAACCTTCTGAATCTCTCCAGAATTGAGTCAGGAAAGATGGAGTTCAATTTTCAGGAATTAGACCTGAAAGGAGTCATTGAATTCGTTTCCAATTCTTTAAAACTTCAGGCCGAAAACAAATCGATTCAACTCAAATGGGACATCGCAGATCCACTTCCAAGTGTTTACGGGGATCGTGAAAAAATTGAGCAGATCTTAACCAATCTCATTGGAAATGCGATCAAGTTTACTCCTGAAGGGGGAAAGGTTCTGATCATTGCAAGGGCATTCTTAGAGGATGAATCCCGATCTAAGAAGATGGTATCTATCTCTATCCAGGACAATGGCATCGGTATCCCTAAGGAACATTTAGGCCAAATTTTTGAAAAGTTTTACCAGGTAGAGGGTTCCCTCCATCGATCTACAGGCGGCACTGGATTGGGGCTGGCCATTACCAAGGGGTTAGTGGAGGCCCATCAGGGGAAGATCTGGGTTGAAAGCGAATTGGGAAAAGGGTCCACATTTACCTTTACCTTGCCTATCTCTGAAGGGGAAAGAAGAGAGCCTTCTTTCCGAACTATTCTGGATCGTGAGTTTAAGCGTGCCCAAGAAAACTTTTCCCCACTTACCCTTTTTCTTATTGGAGTTCGAGACCATGAAGGAAGGGTGAACGATGGGATATTGGATCAACTTGAGGCGACCATAAAGAAGTGTCTCTGTCGAAAGTCTGACATCCTGTTGAAACACAGGAAGGAGAAATTCATCGCTGCCCTATGTGAGACAGACCTAAAAGGAGCCCAAATCATCCAGCAGCGAATCGAGGAAGAAGTGAGAAAATTTGTTCCCGTAGGGTTGGATAGGCCCCTGCCCATCCAGGTGGGAAGGGCTACCTACCCTGATCAGGCCCTTTCAAAAAGGGAACTCTTTGGAAAAGCAAAAGCAATTTTTAGGGGGTAAAGATGAAACCGAAGAAGATTTTAATGGTGGACGATGAAGTGGATCTGGTCGAGACCGTTCGTTTTCCACTCGAGATGGAAGGATACCAGGTCCTGGTCTCTTACAATGGTGAGGATGCACTCCATCAAGCAAGAAGGGAAAATCCTGACCTGATCATCCTCGATGTTATGTTGCCCAAACTGGATGGGTATAAGGTCTGCCGACTTCTTAAGTTTGACGAAAGATACAAACATATCCCGATCCTTATGCTGACTGCAAAAACTCAAGAAAAAGACAAACTGATCGGAAAAGAAACAGGAGCAGATGAGTATATCACCAAACCCTTTGAGATTGATGAGTTAATCCAGAAAGTGAAAACGTATCTGAACAAATAATTTATTTCGAATTTCGGAATGCAGATTTTCGAAATCCGCATTCCGCAATAGGATTCTGATTATTCTAAAGTGTAAAGGGAAATGAAATGCCTTTTTTTAAATACCGAGTAAGAGACAGGATGGGGAAATCGCTGATTGGGACAATCGAAGCCCCTTCGCTTCAGGCCGCAGGGGATCAACTCTACCAGCTCGGATACTTCCCCATCTCCATTGAGGAAGGGGAGAAATCGCTTTCCCTGGACCTCTCCTCAATCTTGCGTCGATTCCAAAAGGTGAAGTTAGAGGAACTGGTTCTTTTCACCCAACAACTTTCAACGCTCTACAAGGCCGGCCTTCCTCTACTTACAGGCCTCGAAAGCCTCAAGGAGCAGGTCGAGAACAAAAAACTAAAAGAGGTCATCACAGGAATCTGTAGGCAGGTTGAGGGAGGAAATTCCCTTTATGCCTCCATATCGCAATACCCTGAAGTTTTCCCTCCGGTCTATATCCACATGGTTCGAGCCGGTGAGATTTCTGGAAGGTTGGGTGAATCGCTTGACCGATTCGTTTCCCTGGCAGAACGTGAACTGAGAATCCGCCAAAAGGTAAAGGATGCCACACGGTATCCGAAGATCGTCATTGTTTCAATCATCCTGGCCTTTATCGTCTTGATCTCCCTCGTCTTTCCAAGGTTCTCGCAAGTCTTCGCAAAGTTTAACACCCCCCTTCCCTTGCCGACCCGGATGATGATCGGGATCAACCATATCTTTCAGTCTTACTGGTATCTCTTTATGATGGCCCTGGTCATTCTTCCATTCTTTTTAAGAAAATATCTCCAGACCGAAAGTGGAAAAGTCTTCTGGGAAAGATTGAAAATGAGAATTCCGGTGTTCCGTTCCCTTTTTATGGCAGGTGCCCTCTCCCGTTTTGCCCATACCTTTCTGATGCTCAATCGAAGCGGAATCCCGATTCTACAAACCCTTGAGATCACCTCCCAAACGACCGAGAACCTCACCCTCTCGGAGTCGATCCAAAAAATTACTCAAAAAGTTAAAGAGGGAAGAAGTTTGGCTGAGGCGATGAAGGAAAGCGGAAAGTTTACACCTCTCGTCATCCAGATGGTCTCGGTAGGGGAATCTTCAGGAACACTGGATGAGATGATGATGAGAATAACAGAATATTATGACCTTCAACTTGAAAACGCGATTAAAAAATTGTCCTCTTACATCGAACCATTTTTGACCTTATTTTTAGGGCTGGTCGTTCTATTTCTGGCTCTGGCTGTATTTTTACCCTGGTGGAATATGGCTCAATTGTTCAGGTAATTCATTCTTAACAAGGGACAATGGACCAACAACGAAGAACGATGAACCGAAGAAATATAAATTTCGGATTTCGAAACGCGGATTGCGGATTGGGGATTGCGAATTTCGAATTGCGAAATGTGGATTGCGGATATAAAATTCCGCATTTGCGATTCCGAAATCCGCATTCGGGGATGAGTCTCATCGAACTGATTGTGGTGATGCTTATTATTGGCGTGCTTTCGGCTACCCTGATCCCTAAATTAGACTTTGCCATTTCAAATAAGGCGTCCGTGGAGGGATCTGCCTTTATGGTGGCCTCCGATATCCGATACGCCCAGGAATATGCAATGGCCAATCGGGTGTTGAAAACGGTGACGTTCACCTCGGGCTCTTCGCTCTATAATTTCAGCCCCCCCCATAGCCTGGATCCATCTGGAAGACTTCCCTCTGGGGTAATGATAACGAAGGATCTCAGAGTAAAATTTAACTCCTTAGGAGAACCCACCTTTGAAATCGGGGATGGAACAGTAACCCTTTCGGGGAATGGACAGACGAAAACCATTCGGGTCGAAAATCATACAGGAAAGGTGAGAATTGAATGAGAGTTCGGAAGGTGAAGAATTCGATTTTGAAAGGCAGATAGTTTATCGAAAGACTCCTGAATATATTGATCAGGCTTATAGATCGACAAGAAATTTTCTAATTAAATCATTGAGGGAGTTCATAGATGCCCCGAACTAAGAACGGCGAACTTATAACTTTAAATAGCAAAGGGTTTACCCTCATTGAGATCATTATCCTGATTGTGATGGGAGGGATTCTTCTGCCGGCTATCATCGTCCCATTTGCCACAGGGGTAAAGGGGAGCACCAAACCGGAAATGGCCACCACTGCCCTCTATCTGGCTCACGGTAAAATGGAAGAGTTTATGAAGTTTAATTATACCCAGCCTGCGTTAAATCCCACTAACCTTACTCCCTATGCGAATGCTCCAATTCCCAATTATCAATGGCAATGGGAGATTATGTATGTGGATAACAATTTTGCAAATCCCAATCTCATAACGGATCGGGGATATAAAAGAATTCTTGTCCGGGTGAAGGACCCAGAAAACGATCCCTATGAACTCTATTCAGTGGTCACCAGATTTCCATAGACGGGGTAGAAATGGGAAGAAGTGTAGTCATTACGAGGGGCGAAGTGACGTGGTCATCTAATGAGATTGTTTTATTTCGTTCGCAATAATCTTAAGGGGACATATGATCTTAAAATTATCAAGAGGTTTTACCTTAATTGAAATAGTGATTGTGATTGTAATTCTCTCTATGGTTTCGGGAATAACGGTCTATTTTGTCGTCAACAGCCTGAAGGTTTATGCGATGAGTGCCCGTCAAAAAGAATTGCTTGATGAAGGGAAACTGGCTCTGGAGAGGATGGTCCGGGACATTCGGGATGCCAAGAGCATTACTACACCTGCCTCAGGAAGTTCGGGTAATACCATCACATTTACGAGAACCCATGCAACCGGTTCGGGTCAGGACTTGGCCAATGAAACCATCACCTACAGGTTAAATGGGAGCAATCTTCAAAGAGAAAAAGCCTCCTACTCCCCTCCCTATCCTGTATTGGCCTCCAATGTTTCTATGTTCACGGTAACCCGTGGAGCAGGAGGCAATGATGAGATTACTCTGGTTCTCATTCTCTCCCTCCCAACGGGTGAGGCTGTAACTTTGCAGACGAAGGTTTACCCGAAAAATCTCTCAGAGAATCCAACTTATAAAAACTTTTTTAACAACTGGCAGGAAGAATTAAGCGACTAAAAATGAAGATGAAAAAGACTCAAAACTATAAAAAGACCCAGAGGATGCCTGATATTCTCACCTATCCTTTGTATCCTTTAAAAAACTCCAGAGGCCTCTCGGCTCTCTTCCTGGTCGTGGCTATGCTTCTGATGGTTGCGATCGGATATGTCTTTTCCTATCTGATCCCAACGAAACAGAAATCGGTGATCTTTCCCATTCACTCCAATCAGGCTTTCTTCATCGCCCAATCCGGGGTCGAGTTTGCCGTCCGATTCTGTTCTGAAAAAGGATGGAGAGGGACAACGGATGGAAATCCCCCTCGTTTAGACTTTGATCGTTTAAACGATGTTGGAAATAATCAACGCCCTCTTGGTAAAGGAAGGTTGACAATCAATTATAATCCTTCCACGAATATCTTGACCTCTACAGGGGAGATTACCAATTCCACCGGAAATAGGGTTGTTAAAGTATCAAATTTCAATCAACTTTTAAGACTGAACTTTATTATCTCTCCCATACCAACAAATAGTCCTCCCCATTGGTGCCTTGGAACGCGCCGGGGAAAGTTTTTTATAACTAATGTTGGGAACACGAATGTGGTGATTCAGTCTTTTTCTGCCACCTGGGAACAAACAGGTGTGACAAGACGGATTACAAGAATTTATATGGATGGAATTCTAAAATATACGGGAACATATTATAGTGGAGATGTCCCTCAGAATTTAAATCGTCCCATAGGAAATCCCACTCAAACCATCATTCCAAACGATGTTATCACTGTAGTGATCTATTGGAATGGGAATATTTTAAACGGAAGGAATATCATAATCACTTTTTATTCTGGTCCCAATGGAACAGGAGAGGCTTACCCCTTTAATCTTGATTCAGCAAGCGATTCTTTGCCAGACCGGAGTGTATTCGGAATGCCGAGGTGTTAATCCTCCCAATAAAAAAAAGGGGGTCATTTGTGGAAACCCAAAGAAGACGATCATTATCAATGGTTCGCTTAAAAATGAAAAAGGATTTAATATGAAAGAAACAATCGGATTGGATATTGGCTCTCATTCTATTAAACTGGTTGGGATCAAAAAGACCTCAAGGGGGATAATCCTCACCCATCTGGGAATTAAGGAAATCCCTTATGGGAAAAAGGATGAAAAGGAAGTCTCCGAACTCCTGAAGGAACTGGTCAGGGAAGTTGGGCTCAAAAATAAAAAGGTAAGCACCAGTGTTTCTGGATCAGGAGTAATCATCAGACGAATCGTTTTACCCTCTATGCCGAAAGATGAATTGAGGGAGGCGGTTCGATGGGAGATCAAGGCCCACCTCCCCTTCCCTATCGAAATTGCTCAAACCGACTTTCATCTCCTCGACGAATTTGTTGAGGAGGGAGTGAAGAAATTCGATCTGCTGGTGGTCGCCCTTCCTGAAGACCTTGTCAAGCGAACTCTTGCTATGGTGGAGGGAGCAGGGCTTCAAATCACCCATCTCGATGTGGCGCCATTTGCCCTCTGGAATGTTCTAATCTCCTCGGATCTTTTAAAACCTGAGGAGGCCATTGCCCTCCTGGATTTAGGAGCAGAAAAAACAGGAATCCATATTTTTAAAGATGGGACGCTCCAATTTTATAGAGAAATCACCCCTGCTGGGATGGATATCACCCGAGCGTTGACGGAAGAAATCCTTCCCAAGGAAAGTCCTCAGGCTCTTTATGAAGAGGCAGAGAGGATAAAGCAGGTCATCGGGATCCCATCCGAGTCCCAACCAAAAGGGAAGTTTGAGGAACCGATCAATCTCTCAAAAATCGCATTCCTCCTCAGACCGTTGCTCGAAAGAATCGCAGGAGAGTCACGACGCTCTATGGACTACTTCAGAACCCAATTCAATGTGGACCATATTCACCAGCTCCTTTTGACCGGTGGAGGGGCAGGGTTAAAGAACCTCCTCCCCTATCTTGCCGATGAACTAAATTGCCCTGTTCAATATCTCAACCCCCTTAAAGGATTCCTTTTTGACTCAAAGAAGATTGACACTGAAACCATCGAGCAGAAAGGCTCCGCCTGGACGGTTGCCTTTGGATTGGCCCTTCCCGAACCTAAGCGGATTGAACTCCTTCCAGTAAGAAAACCCTTCTCTCTTAGAATTCAATTCATTAAATGGATTCCCATCATCGCCCCTCTTATCACCCTCCTTGCCTTCCTCTACATCATATGGGTGATGAATGGAAAGGTGGCAACGACCCAGAAGGAATTGGAACAAAAGCAGGCTAAGGTAGCAGACGTTGAGATATTAAAGTCCAAACTGAGGCTTTTAAAAGAAAAAGAAGAAAAAATAAAACAAGAACTCTCTTTATATCCTTCTTCAATTTCTACTCCTGTTCCTTACCGAGCCGTGTTAAGTGAAATCTATCAAATATTACCTGAGAATATGACCCTGACCCACCTTGAAGTCCACAGGAAGGGGAAGCCTTTGAAAAAAGAGCCTAAAGGCCCAATGGCACAAACCACAGAGTCTGAAACCGAGGAGAAGGAGATATATGTTGCAGGCCTTGTCTTTGGGACGGACCTAAACTGTCTAAACTCGTTAGCCCAGTTTATTGAAAGGCTCGAAAATTCCCCCTGGTTTAAAAACGTTAAATTGATCTCAGCCGTGGAAAATAAATCTTACAATCGGCCATCGTCAGAGTTTGAGATTCTCTCTGACCTTGTTCTAAGCGACGGAAAAAGAATGGAGAGGCCATCCTCATGAAGCTCAAGGGAAGAGAAAAACTTTTCGTCCTATTTGGATGCATTGCTATTGCCATTCTGATTTTTGACCGTTTCTACTATTCTCCTCAGGAACGGAAACTCTTAGGGCTTCGTGCGGAGATCAAGGCGGTCGACCTTAAACTGAATGAGTTTCTCTTAGTGGCCAAAGGGATGGAGACGATCGAAGCAGAAGTGGCCCGTCTTGAGAAGGAGTTAAAAGGTCTGAGTAATCGAACTCTTCGGGGTGAGGAATTTAGGGCATTTCTCAAACATCTGGCTAAGGAGAGTATTCCCAATCAGATGAAACTTATTTCTCTGACTCCACAAGAGGAGAAACGGTCTCCGCCGGAGGATAAGTCAGGGCGCTCTTCCCCTCTGTACCGAAAGATCAATGTCCAGATGGTTTTCCATTCAACCTATACCAAACTCGGGGATTACCTGAAAGAGATTGAAGCATTGCCCTTTCTCCTCCAGGTGGATCATCTTTCTGTTGAAAAGAGTGAGGAGACTTTTCCTCCTTTAAAAGTCACGATGGGGTTGAGTCTGTATATCCTCGAAGAACCAGAAGCGGTCAAGGGTTCAAGGGGTTAAAATCTCAATTTATCTGAGCCATTGCTCCCTTAAAGCCTCGAAGGAACAGGGTAGGAGGAAATTTCGTGAAGCAAAAGAAAACAAAGATTTTTATCATCTTCATTGGAGGGCTTATTTTAACGGAGATACTTCTACTAAATCCGGTTTCAACGACCGGCCAAGTTAGGGGAAAGAACTCCCTGTCTCGTCAAACCCTGAGGGATCCCTTTGCCCTGCCTTCAGGAGTCCATCCCCTCTCGAAAGTCGAGCCAGTGATTGAGGGTAAGGAAAAAGTCTCACCGCCTGAAGCCCCTCCCCTCGTGGTCAAGGCTATTCTGATTGGGGAAAAGATTCGTTTGGCTTCCATTGATCGGCACATTGTCACCGTGGGAGATAAAATTCTTGAAGAGAGGGTTCTGGAGATTGAGCCAGATCGAGTGGTCTTAGAAAAGGGAGGCAAAAAAAGGACCCTTTATCTAACCCAGAGCCCCATTCGTTTAACCGTGGAAGAGAGATAAGGAGGAAGAGATGAAAAGAAAAATCTTTTGCTTAACCATTTTAAGTCTATTTCTAATAATGGGTTGTGCGACCGCACCCAAAAAGGAGCGGGCGAAACTTCCCTCTTCGAAGGTGGAGGCTCCCCAACCCCAGCTTCCTCCAGAAGAGAAACTGAAAGAGATAGTGGTTCCCCAGAAAGAGGAGGCTAAGAAGGTTCCTGAAAAATTCTACTCCTTCTATGCCAGAGACTCCAACATTCAGGATATTCTTCTCGCCTTTTCGAGGGAGGAGGAGTATAACATCGTCATTGACCCTGAATTGAGCGGAAAGGTGACGATTGACCTCAAAAGGGTTACCTTAAAGGAAGCCCTGGAGGCGATTCTCACCCCCCTTGGGTGGACTTATCGGGTCGAGGGAAAATTTATCAAAATCATGAGACCCCAGATGGAGACCCGGCTCTTCACCCTCAACTATATTGCAACTAAAAGAGGTGGAAAGAGGGAAATCTACGCCAGCACAGGAGGAAGTCTTCAGTCAGGTGTCCCACTTGGAGGGCAGACCACCATCACCTCCACTGGAGCAAGAACAGGTTACAGTGACCTAGTCAGTGTAGATGAAATGGACATCTGGAATGAGATTCAGAAGGGATTAGAAGCGATTGTATTTGGAACCGGAGAAGAGAAGCCAAAGGAAAGTTTAACCGAAAAAGAGAAAACCATCTGGACAAGGGTGGATGAAAGGGGAAAGAAACTGGTAATCAATAAAGCGACGGGAATTATCCTGGTCACCGATTATCCAAATCAATTGAATAAGATTGCCTCCTATCTTGAATCTGTTGAAGGAAGCTCACAGCGACAGGTCACCATTCAGGCAAAGATTATGGAGGTGATCCTTTCGGACGAGCATAAGGAGGGAATCAATTGGAAAGTAATCGAAGGGCTTCCTCGATCAATCAATTTAGCCTGGGGGCTCACCAATAAAACCAAAACTACAGGATATCCTGGCACAAGCAGTGGGTTTATCATCTCCGATGCGACCACAGGAAGCACCATCCCGGTCCCTGGCACCTTTAAGATCAGTCCTTATGGAGGGATCTTTGCCCTCGGTCAAGCAGGCTCTGAAGTGGCTCTTTCGGACATCATGCAGGCAATCTCAGAACAAGGGGATGTAAGGATTCTCTCAAGTCCAACCATCTCCACCCTCAATAACCAGAAGGCGATCATTCGGGTTGGAAATCAGGATGTCTATTTCGTAACCGGTGCGGTGGCCACCCAAACCACAGTGACCCAGATCATCCAGCCTGTGACGATTGATATCGGAATCATCTTAGATGTCACCCCCCAGATTGCTGAAGATGGAACCATCCTAATGAATATCCATCCGAGCATCACAGAGAAGACAGGAGAAAAAACCACCCCGGATGGAAGGACAACCTTCCCACTGCTGAGCGTGAGGGAGACCGATACCACCGTGAGGGTGAAAGATGGCCAGACGATTATCATTGCAGGGCTTATGCAGGAGAAGACGGAGGAAGCCTATACTGGTGTCCCGGGTCTGCAATCCATTCCTCTTCTTGGAGGACTGTTTCGCCACAAGGTCGAGAAGAAAAGGAACTCAGAGTTGGTGATCATGATCACCCCAACCCTTCAGGTAGGTAAAAAAGTGGAAGATTTTACTCATAAAAGTCGTTAGGGCAACGGTCAGGGTAAAGATGCCCGTTTCGTTATCGAGTTAAGTTTTTGGTCTTAAAATAACTTAAACTTCACCTATTGACTCTACACGAAACAGGCTTCTTAACCGAAACCCCTCTGACCAAAACAGGAGTTTGTAAAATGTACCTCGAATTTTACGGTTTGAAAGAGAAACCCTTCTCTTTAACGCCTGACCCCCAATTTCTCTATTTGAGCGAGAGCCATCGGATTGCCATTGACTCTTTGCTTTACGGGATTGAACAGAGGGAGGGGTTTATGGTGATCACAGGGGATATCGGCACAGGAAAGACGACCATCTGCCGGGCCATTCTCAATAAAATAGGACCCCAGATAAAAACAGCAGTCATCTTCAACTCCTTTCTCAGCGAAGAGGAACTTTTGGAGGCGATTCTTTTAGACTTCGGATTTCCTTCAAAAGGGAGGACAAAGAAGGAAAGGATTGATGCCTTAAATAAACTGTTGATTCATCTCCTGACCCATGGAAAAAATGGAGTCCTGATCATCGATGAGGCTCAAAATCTCTCCATCCCTGTGTTAGAGCAGATCCGGATGCTTTCCAACTTAGAAACCGAAAAAGAGAAACTTCTCCAGATTATTCTCTTTGGTCAATTGGAACTCGAACAGAAACTTCAGTCCCCTGCTTTAAAACAATTAAATCAACGGATTGCCATTCGCCATCATCTCCGCCCTCTTAATCGAAAGGAAACTGAAGCCTATATCTACCAGCGTCTGATGGTTGCAGGCGCACAGGGAAACATCACTTTTTCTAAATCTGCTCTCGATGAAATCTTTAAATTTTCGAAGGGAACCCCGAGGTTAATCAATCTTCTCTGTGAGAGAGCCCTTCTGGCTGGATTTGTTGAGGAGACCTTCCAGATCGATGGGAAGATCGTTAATAAAGCAAAGGTCTGTCTCCTTGGAGAGGAAAAAGCCAGCGAACCATTCCCCGTTTCTACAAAAAAGTTAACTCCATTGAGAGCCACTCTACTAATCCTCTTATTCTTTGCCTTAATGCTCCTTGGAATCACTGGGTATGATAACCTTACCTTCTTTCAAAATACTTTTCTCACAAAGGTAGAGGAGGGCTATGGTCAAATTTCTGGGGAGGTCAAATCTTTTCATTTAACTTCCCCGGCCAAGGATCAAAAGTCTTGGGAGAATAAACCCCAGAGGCCCCTCCAGGAGGAGAAAAAATGAGTCTGATTATTGATGCTTTAAAGAAGGCTCAGGAACTCCGATCAAAAGACCCGAGAGGTGAAATCTTTATGAGGAATGCCTTTCCCAAAAATAAGAAAAGGATTAAGGGTTCAGGAAAACAGTGGGGGGCGGTTGGGTTTGGGGCAATGGGAGTTTTCCTCTTCCTATTTTTGGTTTTAAGACCGATCTCTCCCCCCCCTTCTCCATCAACCCCTCAGGTCATTGCTTCTTTAAAGAAAGGGGAGTCGGCCTCCATCGAGGAGGTGAGGGTCTCCGAAATTTCAAAAAAAGTTTATGATCAAGAGCCCTCCGAAGAATTTAAGGATCAATCAAATTTGATTGAATCAAAAGGCAAAGAGAAGGAAGAACAACCAATTATCTCTGCCCCTTCTTTGATGGAAAAGCCTTGCAGTAGGCTCAGTTTTAAAAAGGAGAAACATGATCAAACTCCTTCTTCAACCCTTATCCCCTCTTTGAAGGAAGGGACTTCAGAAAAATCTATAAAAGTCGAAGGAGAAGGGAAAAAGGAACCTCCTTTCTCCTCCGAAGTGATCAACCAGTTCAACTTAGGGGTTTCTTATCAGAATCGGAAAAACTATGTTAAGGCCATTGAGGCATACAAAAAGGCTATCGAGTTGGATCCCACCTATATAGAGGCCTATAATAATTTAGGAATTCTCTATCAGGAGATTGGCGATGATCATAGCGCCTATGAAACTTATCAAAGTCTGATCAGAGTCAAGCCGGATTATGAGAAGGTTTATAATAACCTCGGGATCCTTTTTTATCAGAGGGGTCAATATGGAGAGGCACTGGAGTCATTTCAAAAAGCCCTTACCATCAACCCCAAAAATCTCGAAAGTTACCTCAACCTTGGGGTCATCTACAAGAAACAGGGCCAATGGGAAAAGGCGGTTGAGTCCTATCAGAAAGCGCTTTCCATTAACCCCCTTCATAAGGAGACCCATTACAATATTGGCCTTCTCTATGAACAGAGGGGAGAGGTCGAATTGGCCATTGGACATTACCATAAGTTTATCCAACTCGCTTCTCAAACTTATCCAGAACTGGCCTCCAGAGTCCAAAGGCATTTAAACGCTCTCATAAAGGCCAGAGAAGGTAAATAGAGTGGGGAGCGTGTTAGGAGATGATTTGTGGGAGGGTAAAGAAGAATTATTAAGGAGAGGTAAGAATGGTGGAGGAGAAGAAAAGTTTTGGGGATTATCTGGTTAGCCTCGGAGTGATTACCTTCGAACAACTCAAAAAAGCCATCCATGAGCAGAAGCGTGGAGGAGAGAGGCTTGAACAGACCATTGTCCGTTTGGGATATGCCAAAGAAGAATTAGTCCTTCAATGCCTGGCTGATTACTTCAACCTCCCCTTTGTCGACCTCGACACCTACTTAATCGACGAGAAGGTCTTTAAACTCATTCCTGAAGAGGTCGCCCGACGTCATCTCCTGATTCCTCTTTTTAAGATCGGGGATACCCTCACCATTGCAATGTCCAATCCCCTTAACTTCCTTGCCTTAGATGAAGTGAGGAGTAAGGTAAAGACCGATGTGGAGATCGCCATCAGCACCGAAAAGAAGATTAAAAAGGCCATTGACCAACATTATGGGGTCACATCGGCGATGGTCGACACCACCCTCAAGCAATTTTTAAAGGGAAATGAAGGTGAAACCCCTCCAGAGTCAGCCGATTACAGAAAGACTCATGAACTCACTATGAAGGAATATCTTGTAGGTCCGATGGAGGAGGCCCCTGCTTCAAGAATGCTGGACTTAGTATTGATCCAGGCCATTCGAGACCGGGCCAGCGATATCCATTTCGAGCCTGATGAAAAGTCTCTCCGAGTTCGCTTCAGAATAGATGGGTTTTTATATGAAACCTTTACTCTCCCCAAACAGGTTCATCCCTCCGTCAACTCAAGGATTAAGATCCTCGCAGAGATGGACATTGCCGAGACCAGGCTTCCACAGGATGGAAATTTCAATATCAGACTGGAAAACCGAAGTTTTGAGATTCGTGTATCCACTTTTCCAACAATCTATGGCGAAAATGCGGTGCTCAGAATCCTTGACCAGACCAGCCCGCTTCTTAGGCTTGAGGAGTTAGGTTTTTCTTCCAAGATGTTCAACCAGTTCAAACAACTCATCCATCGACCCCATGGGATTATTTTCGTAACTGGTCCTACGGGCAGTGGAAAGACGACCACCCTCTATGCCATCCTCAATATGATCAACTCAAAGGATAAGAATATCATCACCATTGAAGATCCGGTCGAATACCGACTCCCGCTCATTCGGCAGACCCAGGTCAATCCCAAGGCAGGCATTACCTTTGCGACGGGATTGAGGTCCATTTTAAGACAGGACCCTGATGTGATTATGATTGGTGAGGTCCGGGACTTAGAAACCTCTGAAATTGCTCATCAGGCTGCTCTAACAGGACACCTGGTGCTAAGCACCTTACATACAAATGACGCTCCGGAGGCGATTACCCGGCTTCTCGATATCGGAGTAGAACCCTATCTGATCTCTTCTTCGCTGATCGGGATCCTCGGTCAGAGGCTCGTTCGAAAGATCTGTCCTAATTGTAAAACCTCCTATCCAATAGATTCAAAAGACTTAAACGATCTGGGTGAGGAAGCCAAAAAATTAAAAGCCCCCTTAACCCTCTATCGTGGGAAGGGCTGTAAAAACTGTAAACAGTCAGGATACCTCGGGAGGACAGGAATCTTTGAACTCCTCATCGTCAACGAAAGAATTAAACAACTTATCTCTGAAAAGGCTTCCACGCAGACCATTCGTGAGATTGCAAAAAAGACCTTCGGGATGGTCACCCTGAGGGAGGATGGTTTGAGAAAGGTATTGGAAGGGGTCACCTCGCTGGAGGAGGTCAACCGAGTGACCTTTTCGTAACTACTTTTACCCCAAAAGATTATATCTCAATATCCAGTAAATGGCTGCCAATCCATCTTTCCAGTTTATCTTTTTTCCCTCGGAATAGTCCCTTCCCCAGTAGGAGATGGGAACTTCATAAATCCGTAAACCCATTTTGGCAATCTTGGCGGTGATCTCGGGTTCAAAACCAAATCGGTTGCTCTCAATCTTTATTTTCTTCAACGCCTCTGCCCGAAACACTTTGTAGCCTGTCTCCATGTCGGATAGATTCAGATCAGTGAGCATATTGGAAAGGGTGGTGATAATCTTATTCCCAACCGCATGCCAGAAGAAAAGCACCCGATGGGTCCCCCCCAAAAATCTTGAACCATAGACCACATCAGCCTTCCCTTCAAGGATGGGCTTAATCAGATGAGGATATTCAGAGGGATGGTACTCGAGGTCCGCATCCTGGATGATCACGATGTCTCCCCTGATATAGGGGATGGCGGTTCGGATAGCTGCTCCCTTCCCCTGGTTCGTTGGATGGGAAAGGATGGTCATCTCATCTCCTTCACATCTTTTGAGACATTCACGAGTTCCATCGTTTGAGCCATCATCCACCACGATGATCTCCTTATCAAAAGGGGTCTCTTTCACCCTCTGGATGACCTCGAGGATCGTTCGGGCCTCATTGTAGACTGGAATGATGACCGAAATCTTCATCTCAGATCCTATCCTTTCCCCCAATAGCAATCAGGGATTGTCCAACCTGAATGGGTATTATTCTCTCCATGAAGGTAAAAGCAGGTATCATCCGATCAAATACTCTGACCTGCCCCCTTGGCAAAAGGGGCCTTCTAAGAATAGTTCCATTCAAAAACCACCCCAATATACCAAAAAAATTAAAATAGGTTAAGGACAGAATTCTGAAACCGCTGTGAGAAACTTTTTGGGCAAGTTCTTTTCTGGAATATCGGCGAATATGCCCAAGTTCACGGTCAAGCCTGTTATAAAGTCCTTTCAAAGCCGGAACGAGGAGAATCACTCTCCCTCCTGAGGGAAGAAAATGATAGAAATTCCTCAAGACCATTTCATCCTCTTCAATATGTTCCAGCACATTTGAACAGACAATGGTATCAAATGGAGTAGAGAGATTCTTAGGGGGGGTGTGCCGGATATCCCAGAGAAAGATTTCCTTCAAATGGGGGTGTCCTCTGAATTTTTCCCCTGCAATTTGAAGATACCTTTCATTCAGGTCGGATATCCCAACCCGATGATGGCCTAAAAGGAATCTGGTTAAATTCCCAATCCCACAGCCCACTTCCAAAACATTTTCTCCCAGAAAGGGAGCGATTCTTTTATAAATCCACCTCTGGTAAGAGACTGCTCTTTCCATAAGGGAAAGGGTAATGGCATTGGCCCCTTCATATTCTTTCATATCCACCTATGTTGCTCTCCTTCTTCGCTTCCCAAAAACGATCCTAACCAAACAACCGACAATCCCTAAAAAGGTGATTCCTGCCCCGAGTTTAAGACTCATTGGATTGTAGATCAACTCTACACGATGGCTTCCAGAGGGAATAAAAATGGCCCGAAAGTTATAGTCCGCTCGAAAGATCTTCACTTCCCTTCCATCCATAAAGCCCTTCCACCCAGGAAAGTAGGTCTCGTTTAAAACCAAGAAGGAATCCTCTGAGGCGTGAACCCATAGATGGAGAAGATTGTTTTTCTCAGATATCCACTCAATTTTATCCATTGAATTATTGGACTTCGAAATTTTTGGACTATTCAAGGAAAAAGAAAATCCCGGTTCCTCTTCGAGAAGGACTTCTTCCTTTACATTTATCTCCTTGTTCCTGATCTTTAACAGGATAGATTCTTTATCCATCACCTTGAACTGTTTAACCAGCCATCCCCTTTGGGGAGGGATTCTACTCTTATATAATTTGATTGTAGGGGCCTGGAGAAGTTCTTCCTTTTTTCCAGGAAGCCCTTCGGTCAACGAATAGATTAACTCAAATCTGGGGTCCTCAATAGGAGTAACAGAAATCACATATCCTACTCCATATAACTCAACCAATGAGGTGGAGGAGATGGATGGAGTTTCCGTAAGTGCTCGATAGAGATCGTTGGTTTGCTTCAACCGAATCACATCGATCCCCCAGATGTCCCTTAAAAAGTAAAGGAGATTGAGTGAGGGAAGATGCCTTTCTTTCAATCCCTTTAAGAAAGAGGGATTGGGAATAAGAATGGGGGTATCCAGGGAGATGGTTTTGGGTGTTGAAAATATCCTGTATTCCCCCGGGTCAGAGGATATTAATTCTAAGATTTTTGTTTTCTGAAAATAGTCTGTGGTTCTCTCCTTTCCGTAGAAGCCCATATTTCCAAAGAGGTCTGCGATAAGAAAGAAGATGAGTAGGACTTGAGCCCAAGTTTTCCATCTCACTTCATAACCAATCCTTAATAGGAGAAAGAAGAGGGTGAGATAAAAGAAGAATCTTTTTGAATGATAGAGGTTTGTCGAAAGGTGATTATAATGGGGAAGATCAATCCCCTTTTCTTTTAAGAAATGTAAGAGTTCTTGATGGCCAAGGATGGTAAAGAGAAGAAGGAATCCTGAAAGGAGGGAGAGGGTCATGAAAAGGTATTTCAATCCCCCTCCTTTACTCTCCAAAGAGAAACTCTTCAGCTGGTCAAACCCTAGCCCTGCAGTTACTGACAAAGTTAGAATAAAGAAATAAAGGAATTTTACAGGATATCGAATCCCGTTGAGAAAGGGAATGTATCTAAATAAAAAGGGATAGATGGGATTATATTGGCCCAGGGAGAATAAGATTGAAAAGATCATCATGGAGAGGAAAAGTTTTCGATCTTTTCCAAACTCCCTCTCCCCGAGGGGAGAAGGAGAGGTGATAAAATAGATCATGCTTAAAATAAAAGGCAGCCCTCCTGTATAAAGGGTTTTTAGCCAGCATTGGGAGAGCCAGTATTTTTTCATATCGAGGAAGTATCCATAGGCATCTGGAAGGAAGAAAAGGAGAAGGTCCTTTGGGGCAAAGCTCCATATCGTGGCCTCCTGATAAGAGATCCCTTGACCGCGTATGGAATGCATCCATAATTCAAGAAAAGGAAGAAGTTGAATTGCAGAAAGGATTAAAAATAAAACAGAGACCCTGAGGAAACTCTTCATCCTTTCCGCATAGAACCCCGTAGATGTCAACCAATTTTTCATCCTGGCCATGGTCAAAAATTTAGAACTTATCGGAATTTCTACTTCCCCAGAATTGCCCTTCTCGAATAGGGACGAATGGGTAGAGGGTAAAAAAATTACCATCAGAAGGAGAACGAAAAAATTTCCATAAACGATTTCAACCCCTCCCCCCAGGAAGGCGACGGTCATAAAAAATGCAGTTAAAAGTTCATCTCTAAGGTTCTGCTTTAACATCACCCTTCTAAAAAACAGCAAAATAAGAGGGGTCCATACCCCTGAAAGAAGAATGGTAAGAAGGCTATGTACAGAAAGCAGATAGCCACTCAACATGAAGATTAGCCCTCCAATGAAGGCACCAGATAGAGTTGATTTCAAATCTCTGAGAAAAAGGTAGGTTAAAAATCCCCCTAAAAAGAAATGGAGAAGGATAATCATATTGAAGGCCATATCAAAAGGAAGTGCGAAAAAAAGCCAGTTAAAAGGATAAAGGATGGCATGTTGGGGGTTTGCAAAGAAGGGTTGGCCTGAGAACTGATAAGGGTTCCATAAAGGGAAATCGCCTCTTTTGATACTTTCCACCCAGAAAAAACGAGGGGGGATGAAATAGGGAGCAAGGTCTCTCTCGATTAAGAGAAATCGGCCTTTAAGAAGATCGTAGAAGAATATTAAAACACAGATCAGAAAGGCCAAGGCCACAAAAAAGAGGGACAGGCTACTTTTTTTAAGGGAACCAGTACCCCTATCAATAAACCGAACCATATCAGACTATTTCAAAAAAGTAGCCTGTCCCTTTCTACCAGGTGCCTGTAGTAGCATAAATTGTCCCATAGGTTGTGGGAACATTAGGGGTTGGAGTTAGGGTAAAGGTGTAGACATTTCCTCCTGCGGTCATCACAAAGGTTGTGTCTCCATAAGTATAAGAGACGCCTTGAATCATGGCGCTCCCCACAATATTACCCATGGTGTAGGAGCCAGTCGTCCCTCTCACCAACCGTTCAGCAAAAATTAATGAATTGGCACTTCTTAAGGCACCCAAGATTCCTCTTGCCGTACCATCTGAGGCATCCCTGGTCAGATCAATATATCTCGGGATAGCGATGGCTGCCAGAATACCAATGATCACAATAATTACAATCAGTTCAATCAATGTAAAACCTTTCTGATTCTTCATCATCTTTCTTTCTCCTTTTTAAAGAAAGTTGATTACCAAGTGGTAAAGGTTCCGGTTCCTGCTGTGATTGAACCAAAAGTAGTAGGAGGCCGGGGAGTTGGAGTAAGGGTGAAGGTATAGACATATCCTCCTGCGGTCATCACAAATGTAGTAGCCCCGTAGGTATAACTAAACCCTCTCAATTCGCCCATCCCGGTTGTTCCAGCAATCACACCCATTGTATAAGTTGCCGTATTGTTTGTAATCAAACGTTGACCAAAAATCAATGCATTTGCACTTCTGAGGGCTCCTAAAACTCCTTTTGCTGTCCCATCCGCCGCATTTCGAGTCAAGTCAATATACCTGGGGATAGCCACTGCCGCCAAAATGCCAATGATGACAATAATCACAATCAGTTCAACCAGAGTAAATCCTTTTTGACTCTTTCCCATCGAATCCCTCCTTTTAAAAACCTTTAAATTATTGACCCTTTTGATAACAAAATTAAAATATTTTGTCAATAATTTTTAAAAGTCTCTGAAAGAACCCCTTTTTCTGTCACTTCCGCGAAAGCGAGAGTCCAGGAATGACGGAATTATCCTTAGAGGGCTTCTTCAGAGATCTCATAAAAAAATGAAAGCAATCTTTATGCCGAAATGTTTGAATCCATCAATGTTCTTTAATTAAAAAATGCAATAATATCAATAACTGTAGTTTATCAAAAATTTATAACTTATTGAAATATAAAATATTTTTAAACCCACACTTGGTCATTCCTGCGGAAGCGTGAATCTAGTAAAAATCATTTCCGCCAGAGGCGGATCCGATTCTGTCGGATAAAATCAATAAATTCTGGATGCCTGCTTTCGCAGGAATGACAAAAATTTGCTAAACTACTGTATCAATAAGTTAAAAATTATGGTTGAGTTTCCAAAAATTGGAAGGATAGAAATGACCATTTTTTGTAATCTTAATAACATATTTGTCACTTTTTCTCACTGCTTCTTGACAGATTTTATTCAGAAAAGATGTTCTTATCTTCTTATCGGTTCTCCTCTTACCTTGATTAATTCTGCTACAATACTTACAGCGATTTCTTCAGGGGTTTCAGAGTTTATCTCAATTCCAATGGGGGCATGGACACGTTTCAGTTTCTCTTCTGGAACTCCCTTTTCAATCAATAGATCGAAGAGCGTCCGGATCTTCTTTTTCGACCCAATCATCCCGATATAACGGGCATTGGTTTTTATTGCCTGCTCCAGGACCACCCCATCATAGAGATGTCCCCTTGTGACAATCACAATATAGGAGGTATCATCAATGGAAAGGTGATCAAAACTCTTTTCAAATTCGGTAACAATCACTTCATCAGCCTCTGGAAACCTCTGGCGATTGGCAAACATCTCACGGTCATCAAGGACGACGACCTTAAAATCCACCTTCTTTGCAAGGGGAGCCACCTGCTGGGAAATATGTCCTCCCCCAAAAATAAAGACCGTGGGTTCAGAAACGATTGGCTCTAAGAGGACCTCAAATGTTTTATCCCCTGAAGGGAAGACCAAAACTCTGGGTTTCCTTTCACACAATACCCCCTTGCTCTCTTTCAGAATCTCTCCTTCTAATCCCTCCAAACCGGATAACGACCCTACCCTTTCCCCAGAGGACTTGATCAATAATTTAGTTCCATTTTCTTTCGGAAAATCCTTCTTAGGCGAAACCAGGGTGGCTAAAATCGCCGAACCCCCTTTCTGCTTGATTCTCAGGATCTCCTGATAAATATTCAAAAACTCTTCCTTTAGGGGTTCTAAAAAAATCTCAATCTCTCCACCGCAGATAAGCCCTCCCTCTGCCAACTGTTCAGAAGTGAGATTAAAATGAAAGACCTTCCTTTTCTCTTCTTTAATGACCTCTTGAGCTCCTTGCCATACCTCTGCTTCGACGCACCCTCCTCCAATTGAACCTATCGTACTGCCATCCGCCCGAATCAGATATTTTGCACCCACTGCCCTTGGAGCAGACCCAATACGGTTGATCAAGGTAGCCAGGGCCAATCTTTCCTTTTTCTTAAGGGCTTCCACAATCTCCAGATAGATACTCTCCATAAAGATTCCCTCTTCCAATCCATTTTTACTTTTTTAAAGTATTTTAATTCGTTCTGTTGAGATTGTAAAGATCACAGACCTAAGGGTTTTTGGTTTTTGGGGTTGGTTTTCCAGGCTTTGGAGAAATTTCTAAACCTTTTTCTTTCGAATGGGCAAGAGGAAGGAGAAAAAGTTGGTAAAAAACAGGATCGGTCCATAATTCCATCTCTGGGGCAAGATCTCCTACCAGGCCAGAGAAGGAAGGAACGTTATTATAGGCATTTAAATGGGAAGAAAGATCTTTTAAGGATTTAAAGAGTTTAACTGATGCACTGAGATGGGAAGGTCTCTCCTTAAGCAATTTGAGTTGCTGACTCCCGATTTCAAGGGTTTTTTGATCCTCTTCAAGTTTAGAAAGCCAAAACTTCCCTTCTTGATATCGTAATTCTGTTTCGCCGGTCTGGATAGTTTGAATAAGTTGGGAACAGACTTCTTTGGCTCTTTCTACGATTTCATTTAACTGATTCAACAACTCTGCCCTCTCTTTTTTTGAAAGTCTAACCTCCTTGGATGAAATCTTCTTCATAAAATAGGAAAGGGAATATTCCTCTGCAGGGGCTGGAGGAATTAAAATCCAAAATAAAAGTATAAAGATAAAAAAAGACTTCTGCAATTTCATGGTCCTTTCTCCATTGGGTCAAAATCAAAAATTATTTATAAAGACCTTATTACATTAACCACTGGTGGTTCTTCCTTCACCTGACCCCAAATGATCCTTTCAATCTTGGAATTCTTTTTTTCCATAATCTTTTCAGCAACCCGTTGGGCCTTCTTCAAACCCTCCTGTAGATCAACTTTATTAAGAAAGGCGACCCTCCTCGATGATTCAGGGCTTCCTTTAAATACCCCTTCCGGATGGGTCACCAAGATCGCCATGGCCTCTTCTGAAATTCTCCCTCCCATAGGAATCCCTGTTAACTTCGATATCCGTTCTGGCTGAAACACGTTCTTCTCATTGAGTTCCATTCCCAAGCCATCGACCCCTAAAATGGCCACCACCGTTGTGGTTTTAAGGGGAATGACAGGTTCTTTTTCCCTGGGTGCCTTCACCGGACGACCCGATGCCCCATCTGCCTCAATGATAAGGTAGTCCATTTCTTCAAATTCCCATAGGGCTTCTACGCAGTTTAATGAAATCCCATTTAACTTTCCTGATCCAATTCGTTCGCTGGCAACGGTTATATGTCTTTGCTCAACAAGTTGATCATAAACAGATCTTTTTATGGCCCCCTCATCTTGATCCACGATAAGAAAAGGCGTCTCTTCTTTTGTAGGTTCCATAATCTTAGTGGTGGTTGTTGTCACTACCCTCTTTCCATCAAAGACTAACTCCTTTGCCAGGCGAAACATTAATGTAGTCTTTCCCCCTGCCCCAACCAGACTGATCATCTCCCTTGCCCCGAGTCCCAAAGCCTCTGACAGGATTCCTCTAATACCTATCTTTTGTTTATCATTCATCGTTCTGATAGCATCACTTATTAAACCAAAACAGAATCGCCTCCAAGACTCCCCCTCCGATTGCCCTGGCCTTATCCGAGATGGTGAAGCAGTTTTCCCTCTTCCCTCTTGGATCAACATCACCCACCTTCATCCCCTTTTTCACCTCAACCCCGTCCCGAAGAAGCCCTCTCAACACCCCACTGATTTTTGCAATGACAGGATAATCATCCACCACCGCAACCACCGTCCCTTTATGAACTCGGTCACCAATCTTCTTATCCGTATGAAAAATTCCTTTTTTCATAGTTCGGAGAAGCCTTTCAATGGTGTAACCTCCGATCTCTCCCGGAATGCCTGTATCTGGCTCTGCCTCTCCTTTTAAGATCATCCTCCCCAAATGGTGACTCCGATTCGTCTCGATCACAATATGGACATCCTTCCCTGCGTGAAATCCTGGACCGAGTCCGATGACTAAAGGGGCATCGTCAATCTTTGTCCCTAAATTCTTTTTCGCCATGATGGCATCAATCAGGATATCGGGGTGTAAAAAGTTCCTTGTCTGCTTTCCCTCAGGGTCAATGAGAAGTGGAATTCTCCCTTTTTCCCAAACCGAGGGAATTTTTTCAGGGGTTGAAATCCGTTCTGCCTTAACCCCTTCCACTTCCTTCTCACCATCATAAATTGCTTCACAAAAGGAGACCTCTCTTCTAACTGCAAGGGGGTGGGAAATCTCCAACAGACAGAGCTTAAAATGCGACTGGTAAAGTCGGTGTGCTACCCCGCTGGCCATTTCCCCTGCTCCCCTAATTAATATAATCAGTTCATTCATTCCTTTTTTCATTTCCCCTAACTCCCTTTCCAATTCCTTCTCCTTTCATATCCTAAATGGAGAGATTTTCTTAAATCTCATTGTAGCGCAACCCTTTAGGGTTGCTTATAAAACCTTGCTTTCCGACTGGCAAGCAAGGCTAAAGCCTTGCGCTACGGATCACCCTTCGGGTAATTTTAACCCCTTTTTATAATCTTTCCATGTGTCGATGTCCAGTAGGACCCCTTTCGATTTTGTCTGGAATACCCTAACATTTTTTGGATATTTTTCCAGGATGAGCCTTCCCCCAATATCCCCTTCAAGCGATAGTAACTCTTTTCTGTAACATTGATCAAAAAGAACTGGATTCCCTTTCCTCCCATCATAGGAAGGGAGGACGATCTCTCCTTTCTTAGGAGTAAAGGTTCGAATCAAAGCATTGATGGTTCGGGTTTTAAGAAAAGGCTGGTCTCCAAGAGCAATGAGAATTCCCTGGCTTTTTGGATCAATGGCCTTTAGACCTCTTCGGATTGAACCGCTCATCCCTTTCTCCGGATATGGATTTAGCACAAACTTTGCTTTCTTAACTCGAAATAGATTTTTAAATCCCTTATTTCGACGGCTCAGGACAACCACCAACTCTGCAATGTTTGACCTTAATAGGGTTCTAAAACAATGTTCAAAAATCGTCTCCTTACCCCACGGAAGCGATAACTTATCCACACCCATTCGTTTTGATCTCCCTGCTCCAAGAAGTATGGCAGAGACTCTAGGTATCATTCTCTTTTTAAAATCCTCTATCTAAAAATAAGCCCATCAGCCTTGTAAAAATAAAAATTGATCATGGCCTAAAATTAGGTTAGTATAAAATTTAATCTTTATTTTTAATCTCTGTCAACCCCAATGGCTAATAAAATCTCATTTATAATGGACTCCTATTAATGAGACCTTCTTTCTCTCATGGCACTGGCTTGTCAGGTGAAAGGAGAAAGAGAAGGAGGAAAAGATGGCCTATACCACTTTAACGACTGGCCAAACCTATTGGCCTTTTAAAAAGTACTTAGAAATTTATAGCCGCTCTATTAAAGACCCTGAGGGATTTTGGGCAGAAGAGGCCCGCAAATTAGAGTGGTTTAAAACCTGGGATAAGGTTCTCGACTGGCAGCCCCCCTATGCAAAATGGTTTGTGGGAGGACAGCTCAATGCTTCCTACCTCTGTGTAGACCGCCATGTCAAAACCTGGCGAAGGAGTAAGGTGGCTATTTACTGGGAAGGAGAACCTGGAGATACGCGAGTTCTTAGTTACTCTACCCTTTATCGGGAGGTAAATAAATTTGCGTCTGTTCTCAAAACCCTTGGGATCCAAAAAGGGGACCGGGTCGCTCTTTACCTTCCCATGATTCCTGAATTGCCTGTAGCCATGCTGGCCTGCGCCAGAATTGGGGCCACCCATACCGTCATCTTTTCTGGATTCAGTTCCCAGGCATTGGCGGACAGGGTCAATGACACAGGGGCAAAACTTCTAATTACTGCAGATGCAGGTTTCAGGAGGGGAAAACCCATCGCTTTAAAACGGATTGCTGACGAAGCGCTTGAAATGACCCCTTCGATTGAGAAGATGTTAGTGGTAAGAAGAGCGAATATCCCCACCGTGATGAAGCCCAATAGGGACCTCTGGCTTCACGAACTGCTCGATAAAGCCAGCCCCTTTGTCACTCCGGACCCCATGGACTCCCTTCACCCGCTCTACATCCTTTATACTTCGGGAACAACTGGGAAGCCCAAAGGCATTGTTCATGGAACAGGAGGATATCTCACCTTCAACCATTCTGCCTATAAATGGGTTTTTGATATTAAAGAGGAATCGGTCTATTGGTGTACCGCAGATGTGGGATGGGTTACCGGACACAGTTCAATTGTTTATGCCCCTTTGATGCATGGAGCAGCCATCGTCCTTTATGAAGGAGCCCCGGATTATCCTGCGATTGATCGGTGGTGGGATATTATCGAGAAGTATGGGGTGACCATCTTTTATACCTCTCCAACAGCCATCCGGATGTTGATGAGATATGGAGAAAAAGAGATTGAAAAACATGACCTCAGCAGTCTCGAACTTTTAGGAAGTGTAGGGGAGCCCATCAATCCCGAGGCTTGGACTTGGTATTACAAAAATATTGGAAAGGAGAAGTGTCCGATCGTCGATACCTGGTGGCAAACTGAGACAGGGGGGATTATGATCGCACCCACCCCCGCGATAGAATGTGCACCTCTGAAACCCGGCTCAGCCACCTTTCCTCTTCCTGGCGTCCTGGCGGATGTTGTCAACGAGAATGGCGAGAGTATGCCCCCTGAGGAGAAGGGCCTTTTGGTGATTAAAGCGCCTTGGCCTGGAATGTTATTGGGGGTCTATGGAAATCCAAAAAGATATGAGGAAAGTTACTGGTCCAAATTTCCTGGGGTCTATAATACCGGCGATTATGCAATTCGTGATCGAGATGGATATTTCTGGATCTTAGGAAGGGCAGATGAGGTCCTTAAAATTGCTGGACACCGAATCGGAACCATAGAGATCGAGGATGCAGTGGTCTCCCATCCTGCTGTGGCAGAGGCTGGGGTGGCTAGCATCCCTGACCCAATTAAAGGTGAAGGGATTGTCATCTTTACTATTCTAAAAGAAGGATTTTCTCCTTCAGCGGGGTTAAAAGAAGAACTGAAAGGATTTGTTCGTAAGTCACTTGGGCCAGTCGCAACCCCCGAAGAGATCTACTTTGTTTCAAAACTACCGAAAACCCGCAGTGGAAAGATTTTGAGAAGGATTTTGAAGGCAGTAGCTACCAGTGCCAGCATTGGAGACCTCACTACCCTCGAAGATGAATCCTCAGTTGAAGAGGTCAAAAGGGTCTATGAAGAACTAAAGAGAGAAATCTGAGGCTTTTCTCCAATTCTTTTTTTGAGCATTCAACGTTATTAAGAGTATGGCTTTTTGTCCTTGCCATCAGCATTCATAACTTTTTAAAATGTTTTAAGGAAATTTGTCCTCTTCCCCCGAGCTTTTCATAGGCTCGTTGATGAATTTGCAGTCTGGCTATGAAGTTTTTAGTTCAAGATTTTAATTTTTAATCCAATGGAGAAAAAATGGATCAATTTAAAAACATTCTAATTGGAGGAGAGGCAGGTCAGGGGCTCCAAACCATAGGTTTTATCTTTGCTAAAAGTTTAGTCCGAAGTGGTTTTTCGGTCCATGTGAGCCAAACCTACGAATCAAGGGTTCGAGGGGGACACAATACCTATTCCATTCGCTTTGGAACTCAAAAGGTTTTGGCTCCTCAAGAGGAGATTGACCTTCTCATTGCACTTAATGAAGAAAGTATTGATCTTCATAAAGATAAACTCTCTATAAAGAGTTTCATCATTGGCAACGAAGATTTGAATCGAAAGGAGAAAAATTGGATCGGTGTTCCCTTTCAAACCTTTGGGAAAGAAATTTATTGGAATACCGCAGCCATAGGAGTGGCCGGGGCCTTATTAGGTTTGGATCAGGAAATTTTGGGAAAAGTGATCAAGGAGGTCCTTGGAGAGGAAAAAGGGAGGGATAACCTTAAGGTTCTTGACGCAAGCTATCAATGGCTTGGTTCTAATCCTTTTAAAATGGACTTGTTCCGTTCCCCTTCACCTCTTCCTCCTCGTCTCCTCATAAATGGACATGAAGCGGTTGCCTTGGGGGCAATTTCAGCCGGATTAAAATTTTGTGCTTTCTATCCGATGAGCCCTTCCACTTCGATTGCACAAACATTGATCGATTGGTCTAAGGAGATGGGCCTTTTGGTGGTTCAAGCCGAAGATGAGATTTCCGCAATCAATATGGCTTTAGGGGCTTCGTATGCAGGAGCCCCAAGCCTCGTTCCTACCTCTGGAGGAGGATTTGCCCTGATGGTGGAAGCCGTGAGCCTATCTGCGATCAGTGAAACACCGGTCGTCATTGTCATCGGCCAAAGGCCTGGGCCAGCCACAGGATTGGCGACCCGTACGGAACAGGGCGAACTCTGGTTCGTCCTTCATGCCGGTCATGGAGAATTCCCAAGAGCGATTTTTGCTCCAGGTTCTATTGAGGAGTGTTTTTTTCTGACAAGAAAGGCTCTCGAACTTGCAGAGAAATATCAGGGGCCTATGTTCGTTCTCACGGATCATTTTCTGGCCGATTCTTATAACGATATTGAACCTATCGCTGTGGAAGGTCTCTCTTGTATTCATCCTGGAACGGACCCAAACGAGGTTCAATCTCCCTACCTTCGTTATCAAATCACAGAGAGTGGGGTTTCTCCTCGATTGCTTCCAGGATTAAGTAAACATCTTGTCGTCGGAGACAGTCACGAACATACAGAAGATGGACATATGACCGAGAATCTATCGATGCGGCCGAAAATGGTGGATAAGCGTTTGAGAAAAGCCAAGGGGATTTGCTCTGAGGTTATTCCTCCGACTTTCTGTGGGAGACCAAAATCAGATATTCTTTTTGTTTGTTGGGGCTCAAGCAAAGGGTCTGTGGAAGAGTCAACAAACCTACTCTCCTCCCAAGGGGTTAATGCCTCGATGTTACATTTCCCTCAGGTCTCGCCTATGATTCCGGGACAGTTTCTCCATTATTTGGAAGAGGCCAGACAGGTGGTTTGTGTAGAGAGTAATGCCACAGGTCAACTGGCACAATTGATTCGGAGGGAGACAGGATTCCTGATAGAAAATAGGATTCTTAGATATGACGGATTACCCATTACCCCACAATACATTTTACGAAATCTTAATCTTTAGAGAGGGATACCCTTATGGTTACTTTAAAAGATTATGGGGAATATAAGACAGCCTGGTGTCCTGGATGTGGAAACTTTCCACTTTTAAAAGCTCTTAAACTGGCTCTGGTTAGAAAGGGGCTTGAACCCCACCAAGTCCTCATCGTCTCTGGGATCGGGCAAGCGGCTAAGGCTCCTCATTACCTCAACGCCAATCTCTTCAATGGACTTCACGGCAGAAGCCTTCCGGTTGCCACCGGGGCGAAATTGGCCAATCCTGACCTCGTCGTGATTGCAGAAAGTGGGGACGGTTGTATGTACGCCGAGGGGGGAAACCATTTTCTTGGGGCCATTCGTCGGAACATTGATATTACAGTCCTCGTGCATAATAATCAAGTCTATGGTCTCACCAAGGGACAGGCAAGTCCAACCTCGGACGAGGGGTTTGTCACAAAGGCGCAACCGGATGGGGTGGCAGAATCTTCTTTCAATCCTATAGCAGTGGCGGTAGCCATGCATGCGGGTTTTGTTGCTCGAGGGTTTGTAGGAATGGAAGACCATCTTGTCGAAACCATTGTGGAGGCAATCAATCATCCAGGCTTTTCTTTAGTCGATGTGTTACAGCCCTGTGTCTCCTTTAACCGAATCAATACCTTTAAATGGTATAGAGATCGCTGTAAACCCCTTCCTTCTTCTTATAATCCTTACGATTGGGAATCTGCGATGAGAACCGCAGAAAAGTGGGGAGATGAAATTCCGTTAGGGGTCATCTACAAAAATGACCGGCCCCCTTATGAAAAGCACTTCACTGTTTTAAATAAAGGCCCTCTGGTTAAACAGGGACTCGATCGCTCAAAATTCAAGAGGGTGATGGAGGCCTATCTCTAAATCAACTAAAAAAGGAGGAAAATGACTATGATACCCCAAATTAAAAAAATTCTTTATGCGACCGATCTTAGTAAAAACTCATCCTATGCCTTTTTGTATGCGATTGATATAGCAAAAAAACACGATGCAAAGATTGTCATCCTCCATGCCATAGAGCCCATTCCACGTTATGCAGAGCTTTATGGAGCCCTCACAGAGGAATTCAGAAAGAAGCAGGATGAGGAGTTAATAGAATCGATGAGGGATGGTATCCAACGGTTTTGCAAAAAGGCAGAGGAGCAAATCGGTCCTCCCTGTGTGGACCTCATCTCTAAGGTCCTGGTTTCCAGAGGACACCCTCCTGAAGAAATTTTAAATGCGGCTGAAGAAGAAGGTTGTGATGTGATCGTCCTTGGGACGCATGGGAAAGGATTCTTGGCCCATACCTTTTTGGGAAGTGTCTCCAAGGCGGTCCTCCATCGGACCCGTAAGCCTGTTTTTATCATCCCGTTGCCTTCAGAAGAGGTGAGGATGGAGTGGTTTGAAATCTGAAAATTTGAGCCACTGGAGAAGAAAAATGAAAAAGGTCACCTTGCTCACGGCTTTGATTTTCAGTTTACTCCCTCCCTTCCTTTCGGCTCAAGGAGGCATAAAAAAGGAGAAAGGGATTCCCCTCAGTCAGGAGACATTGGCCTGTTTGGATTGTCACAAGACCTCCACCCCTGGGATTGTTGAAGATTGGCTAAAGAGCCGTCATTCAAAGACGACCCCTGCTTCTGCCATGAAAAAGGGAGAAAAGAATAGGAGGATCTCTGCAACAAAGGTCCCTTCCTTTCTGGCCCAAGTAGGGGTGGGTTGTTTTGAGTGTCATGGGTTAAATCCGAAGGACCACCAGGATAATTTTGAGCATGAAGGGTTTAAAATAAACATCATTGTTACACCAAAGGATTGCGCAACCTGTCATCCAGTGGAAGAAAAACAATATTCAGGGAGTAAGAAGGCTCATGCAGTAGGAAACTTAGTAAAAAACCCTGTATATCACACTCTCGTAGAGACGATCATCAGCAAGAAAACCATCGATGAAGGGAAAGTGGTTCAGAAAGATGTCTCTGAGTTTACCCGCCAGGAGACATGCTTTGGCTGCCACGGAACAGAGATTAAGATCATAGGAAGGAAGAAGGTTGAGACGGCACTGGGAACTATGGAAGTCCCCAAACTGATCAACTGGCCCAATCATGGCGTAGGCAGGATTAATCCAGACGGAAGTTTAGGGGCCTGTTCATCCTGCCATGCTCGACATCAATTTTCCATCGAGGTGGCTCGAAAGCCGTATACTTGCTCCCAATGCCATCTTGAGCCCGATGTCCCTGCATGGAATGTCTATAAAGAAAGCAAACATGGGAACATCTATTCGTCGAACTTTCAAAAATGGAATTTTAATGCGGTCCCGTGGAGAGTGGGTAAGGATTTTCAAACCCCGACCTGTGCGAGTTGCCATAATAGTCTGATCGTAAATTCGGAAGGTAAAACGATTGCTGAAAGGACTCACGATTTTGGTTCAAGACTGTGGGTAAGGCTCTTTGGGTTGATTTATTCTCATCCTCAACCCATTCAGGGAGATACCTCCATCCTGAAAAATAAAGACGGCCTTCCCCTCCCTACTACCTTCACAGGTGAATTTGCAAAGGAAGGGTTAATTAACGAAAAAGAGCAAAAAAAGAGAAGGTCAGCCATGTCCCATCTATGTGTTCAATGCCATGCCACCTCCTGGACCCATAACCACTTTGCCAAAATGGAAAATACCATCAAGGAGGTGGATGAGATGACCTTTGCCTCCACCCTGTTGCTCCTTGAGGCATGGAAATCTCATCTCGCTGAAGGTCTTCCTCATGGTAAAAATCCATTTGATGAACTCATCGAACAGGCCTGGGTCAGACAATGGCTCTTCTATGCGAACTCCATAAAATATGCCTCAGCGATGACTGGGGCACCCGATTATGCCACCTTTAAAAATGGCTGGTGGAATTTAACCGAAAATCTGAGGTGGATGAAAGATTGGATTGAGTGGAAGAAGGTTAAATAAAATAAATGAAATAATCCTCTTGGAGGGGCAATTTATGAATTGCCCCTCCAAACCCTCCATCATTTTTATTGAATAAGCCTTTGAAGATAGCGATGGGCTTGAAGTGGAGCCTTGGCTTCTTCTCCAGCAGCAACTACGATTTGCTTTTCTGATACATTTGTTACGTCCCCTGCATCATATAGCCTTGACAATCCCTGTTTCATTAGCAAAATTCACCACAATCTCACCATAAGGATTCAAAAGGAGGATTTTTTTAAAAGGCTCTGAGTTCGGGATAAGGCCGATCTCAATGAAAACGCCTTCAACATCCAATCTCCTTTCTTCCCTGGTCTTTAAGTCTCTTATCTTTATTCCTTCCACATGGGATTTCCCCTCTATCTCTACTACCTCAAACTCTAAAAAAATGGTTGGATTAGAGGCCTCATTCAACTTATCAATGAGAATCCTATCACCTGTCAGTGGAGTGATGGAGATAAGATATACGTGATTTGATATTTTTATCATGTGATCCGCTGCCTCTAAGGCGGAATTACCTCCCCCAATAATGGCGACATTCTGTCCAACAAATAGAGGGCCATCACAAATGGCACAATAAGTAACCCCTCTTCCTCTAAGCCTTTCTTCTCCAGGGACATTAAGTGATCTGGGACGTTTACCAGTAGCAATGATTATTGTCTTTCCATAGTATATATCACCATTGCTACTTTTTACTTCAAATCCATTATCTAAGATTGATAGAAAAGGTTACCCGATGACCTATTTTCTGATCTATTAGAAATTGGCTCACCTGCTCTTCAAACCTTCTCATCAGTTCATGGCCTTCAATATCCTGATAACCCATATAGTTTTCTATATCTGAAGTGGTGAGGGGGTGACCGCCAAGGTCGATGCCTATAAGCAGAGTATTTATCTTTTTCCTGGCTGCATAGGCCGCAGCCGTCATTCCTGCAGGACCGCCCCCAATAATTATCAGTTCATACATAGGGTTTATTATAACCAGGTGGTAAATTCATTAATGGGCCTTCTAAAGGCCCTTGGCAATAAATTAACTCCTTCCTTTAAATATCCAACGGCCACCAGCATCGGGATGATTTTCTCCTCTGAAATGCCAAATTCCTTTTTAATCGCCTCCTCATCAAATCCATCCATAGGATGGGTTTCAAGTCCAAGCCCTTTGGCGGCAATCATGAGGTTCATCGCAAAAAGAGCTGTATTCTTTACTGCAAAGATCTTCCTTTTAAGAGCCTCTACGGATCCATACAGATTCTTTGCCATCTCTTTTGATCTCTCTCTTTCCTCCGGTTTAATATATCCAAGCTCCTGCCAGCTATCCAAAACCCTCTCGATATTTTCTTCAACCCCTTTGGGATCTGCAATCATGATCAGGACAGCCGAGGCTTCTTCTACCTTAGGTTGACCAAATGCACACTTCCGTAAGGCCCTCTTTCTCTCCGGATCTCGGACAACAATAACCTTCCAGGGTTGAAGATTGAAAGAGGAGGGAGAGAGGTTTCCAATTTCCAGGAGTTCCCTTAGAACTTCATCGGAGAGCTTTCTACCCAACTGGAAAAAATTTATCGCACGCCTTTCTCTAATTGCCTGAAGGGTCTCCATCATTTTCTCCTCAGAAATTTTATATTTATTTTTAAAAACGCTTAAACCTCTCCCCTAAGATCCCACAAATCGGACACCGTTCAGGGGGCTTCCCCACCATCGTATGGCCACAGACCGGGCAGATGAAGATTTCCCCAATTTCCCAATCCTTACCTGCTTTGACCATCTCTTTGGCCTCTGAATATAAAGCCTCATGGATTTTCTCTGCCTCGAGGGCGTAATGCATTGAATTTATAGCCTTCTTTTCATCCTGAAGCTCGGCTACCACTTTATAGGCTGGATACATCTCATTTACCTCAAATCGCTCCCCTTCAATGGCCACGTCAAGATTATTTAACGTAAGAACTATACCATTTAAGGCATTGAGATGATTGGAGGCATGTACCCTTTCGGCAAAGGCAATTGCCCTAAAAAGCCTTGCGATATTCTTAAACCCCTCTTCCTCTGCCTTATCAGCAAATAGGAGATATCTCATATGAGCCTGACTTTCTCCCGCAAACGCCAATTTTAGATTATCCTTTGTCATCGTATGCATAATGCACCTCCTGATGATTTCTGGTCTCTGATCGCTTAATTTATTATATGGTCCAAAGAAGTAAATTAGGTAAATCCTGTATTTCGTTTATAGAAAAACTGTATTTTTAAAATTGAAGGTGGAATCAAGTTCTGCAGTTTCGTTTAAGAATGATTGAGTGATATTTTAATCAATTTTTTATAAATTCTAATAATTCTTTGAAATAACAGGGAAATTTAAAGGGGGATATTCATTGTTTCACACAATTTTTTAATAGATTTTAATGAGTAACTGAAATGAAAGAGGAGGTTTCTTAAAGTGAAATGGGAAGATCCCTCAATGCAAAACTCCCCGCAAGAAGACTTTTTTAAACCTCCTATGTTATAATTCACATATCCAAGAAGGAGAATATAGATGGAGAGGTTCAGAAGGCATAAAAACCTTCTTTCTCTTCTCAAGGGCATCCTAGTCCTATTTGGTTTGTACCTTTCCCATCTCTACAGTTACCTCCTTTTCCATAGTCTCGCTGAACTTTTCTCAATCGTCATCGCCTGCGGGATCTTTGTGATTGCCTGGAATTCTCGCCATTTCCATGAAAATAATTATCTTCTTTTCATCGGGATCGCCTATCTTTTCGTCGGGGGCATCGATCTCATCCATACCCTCTCCTACAAAGGCATGGGGATCTTTCAAGGTTACGAAACCAACCTGCCCACTCAGTTATGGATTGGGGGAAGGTTCGTAGAAAGCCTCTCCCTTTTGATCGCTCCTCTATTTTTAAAAAGGAGGCTCATAACTCATTATGTCCTTTTGGCCTATGGCGTTGGAACCACCCTTCTTTTTCTCTCCATTTTTTATTGGGAGATCTTCCCGATCTGTTTTATCAAGGGAGTGGGGTTGACCCCTTTTAAAAAGATCAGTGAATATCTTATTTCGTTTATTCTCTTCTTTTCCATTATCCTTCTCTACAGGAACCAAAAAGAGTTTGATCCAAAGGTTTTTCGATGGATTGTCTGGTCCATCGTTTTGACCATTGGCTCAGAACTGCTCTTTACCCTCTACATCCATGCCTACGGACTTTCAAA
>FWPU01000880.1_pt1 | contig 94513 bp, 80 predicted proteins | sample 2228361 | NCBI WGS metagenome assembly FWPU01 (sample SAMEA103939777, study PRJEB20133) | metagenome | reverse complement strand
AGGTACGCCGGGGATAACAGGCTGATCGGAGCCAAGAGTTCACATCGACGCTCCGGTTTGGCACCTCGATGTCGGCTCATCGCATCCTGGAGCTGTAGCAGGTTCCAAGGGTTCGGCTGTTCGCCGATTAAAGCGGTACGTGAGCTGGGTTTAGAACGTCGCGAGACAGTTCGGTCCCTATCTACCATGGGCGGAGGAGATTTGCGGGGGGCTGACCCTAGTACGAGAGGACCGGGTTGGACGGACCTCTGGTGTACGAGTTGTCGCGCCAGCGGCAGCGCTCGGTAGCTATGTCCGGACGTGAGAAACGCTGAAGGCATCTAAGCGTGAAACACTCCCCAAGATGAGATCTCCCAGGCCGCAAGGCCTCTGAAGGCTCCTGGCAGATGACCAGGTCGATAGGTCGGGTGTGGAAGCGGGGCGACCCGTTCAGCTAACCGATACTAATCAGCCGTGCGGCTTGACCATTCCTTCTGCGGTTCGCCGACCCGCCGCCGGTGCGGGGGCGGGTGGGCGTCGAGTCGGAGCCGCCGTGTGCAGGGTGTTCAGCCGTCAGAGGAGATCTTTGACAGCTTCCCGGTGGCCATAGGAGAGGGGAAACACCCGTTCCCATGCCGAACACGGAAGTTAAGCCCTCTACCGCCGATGGTACTGCGCGGGTCACCGCGTGGGAGAGTAGGTCGCTGCCGGGATCTTTTCGACAGCCCGGTGCTCGGACGTTGAGCGCCGGGCTGTTCGTTTGTACCGAGCCGCGCCCGGCCGCGGAACACGGCCCGTCGTTGCCTGTCCCCCGGTCGCGGAGAGAAGGATCAGGGGGAGGGGGCGCGGCGCACCGGCAGGATGGCCACCACGCGCACCGGGCCGCCGCTCCCACCGCCAATTTTCATCGGCAGCGCGATGACCTGCGCGCCCCGAGGCGGGAGCCTGTCGAGGGACGCCAGGTTCTCCAGTCCCGGAATGTTGCGCGCATAGAGCACCTGGTGGGTCTCGTAGCGCGTCGACTGCCCGTAGTCGAGGCTCGCCGTGTCGATCCCCACGGCCTTCACCGATCGGTTCGCGACGAGCCAGCGCGCGGCGTCCGGATGAATGCCGGGGAAGTGGAGCTTCGGCACCGCCGCCGGCCCGCGCTCCGCGGTCCCCAGATACGCCGCAGCATCGGGCCAGCGGCGCCCGTAGCCGGTCCGGACGAGCAGGATGGCATCGGGCGGCATCGCTCCATGCTCGGCTTCCCACCGCTCCAAGTCCTCGACGGTGACTTGGTAGTCGGGATCGGCGTCGCATTTGGCCGCGACGTCGACAACCACGGCCTCCCCCATCAGCCGGTCCAGCGGAATCTGGTCCGTGGTCCAGCGGCCCTCGGCGAAGTGGACCGGCGCGTCGAGGTGCGTGCCGCCATGCTCGGCGAGCGAGAGGTTGTTCGCCGCGTAGTAGTAGCCCAGGGGCGTCACGCCCTCGGCGACCTTCTCGAGGCGGAAGGGTTCAGCGGTCGGCCAGAAAATGGTCTGCGCGTCGTAAGGATGCGAAAGATCCACGAGCTCGCCCGCGGGCCAGGCCGCCGGCTGCGGCGCGGGTCCAGGACCGGCACACGCTGCAGCGAGGAGAGCGAGCGCACCGAACCCCGCCGGTGAAACGTAGACGCCGCGTAGCCTCAGCATGATGCCTCCGCGCTTGCGCTGGCGGCCTCTACTATAGCGCGCCGGCGCGCTGACAGGAGCCTGGCGAGCCCGCTAGCCAGGAGCCCCGACACCGGCCGGCCCCCTTGACGCTGGCGGGGCTCCCGAGTAGAGTGAGGGGCCTCGTCGGCGCCTGGAGGACTCGGATGATGCCGTCGCTCGCCCCGTGGCACCCGCACATCGTGCACTTCGTCGTCGCGCTTCTCTTCGTGGGGGTGGGGCTGCGCCTGGTCTCGCTGACGGGGCGCGTCCGGTTCAGCGGGCCTGCAGCCACCACGCTCATCGTCCTGGGCACGATCGCCGCTTTCCTGGCCGTGCAGTCGGGCACGGCGGCGCACGGGCCGGTCGAACGCATCCCTGGCGTCCGGGCGGCCGTCCAGACGCACGAAGTCTGGGGCGAGCGCGCCCGCAACCTCTTCGTCGTGGTGGCTGCGCTGGAGCTGCTGGGCGTCACGCTCGCCGCGGCGAGAAGCCGGTTCGCGACGCTCGGGCTCGTCGCGTCGGCGGTCATGGGACTCGCTGGCCTCGTCGTGTTGTACGAGGCGGCGGCGCGCGGCGGCGAACTCGTTTACCGGTATGCGGGTGGACCGGGGTTGCGGTCCGGCCAGCCGGAAGACGCGAGCCGCCTCCTCGCCGCGGGCCTCTACGTGCAGGCGATGCAGGATCGGGAGGCCGGGCGGCGGGAGGAGGCGGCCGAGCTCGTGGCGCTCGCCGCGCGCCGCTTCTCGAGTGACATGGAGTGGCAGGTGCTCGCGGCCGACTCGCTGCTGCAGGACCGGCGCGACGCGCGAGCGGCGCTCGAGCGGCTGGCCGCCCTGCCGCGTCCGGACGACCCACGACTTCGGGTCCGAGTCGGGCTCCTGAAGGCGGCCGCGCAACAAGCGGCGGGCGACCCCCAGGCGGCCCGGGCCACGCTCGAAGCCCTGAAGGCCGAGTTCCCCAGCAACGCGCAAATCGAGCGCCGGCTCGCCGAGCTGGCACGATAGCCCCATGCCTCGGGACGTCTTCGATCGAGCAGCCTACGGCGGTGCCGGATGGGTCCCTCGGCCTGGGACCACCCCGGAGGAGATCGGGCGCCTGTGGCATCGGTGCGGCGTGTCGACCGAGTGGAGCAGGCTGAAGGCGGTGCTGGTCCATCGGCCGGGGCCGGAGCTGGAGGCCATCGGAGACCGCGAGGCCGACGCGGCGCTCATGCGCGCGCGCCCTGACGCCCGCCGGGCGGGTGCCGAGCACGACGCGATGGTCGCCGCGTACCGGCGCGCCGGCGTCGAGGTCCACTACGTCGACCCGCCCGTGACCCCCACGCCGAACCAGATGTTCGTCGCTGACCTGATGCTCATGACGCCCGAAGGCGCCGTCGTCGGGCGCCCGGCCTCGGCGGTGCGCGCCGGCGAGGAGCGGTGGGTCGCTCGCCGGCTCGCTGAGCTGGGCATCCCGATCCTGCGCACCGTGCGCGGCAGCGGCACGTTCGAGGGCGCCGACGCTGCGTGGCTGGACGAGGAGACGGCGATCGTGGCGACCGGCCTGCGCACCAACCGCGACGGCGCCGCCCAGGTCGCGTCGGTGCTGCGGGAGCTCGGGGTGCGCGTCATCGAGGTCGAACTCCCCTACGGGACGATGCACCTGATGGGACAGCTTCGAATCGTGGATCGGACCCTGGCGATCGCCTGGGCTGGCCGCGTGCCGTTCGGCGCCGTGGCCGCACTGCGTGAACGGGGGGCCGAGGTCATCTTCTTCCCGGACGAAGCGGAGGCGATCCACGGCTTTGCGCACAACTTCGTCGTGCTCGGACCGCGACACATCCTGATGCCGTCCGGACGGCCGGTGAGCCAGCGGTACTACGAGCGTCACGGCATCGCCTGCGAGACCGTGGAGATGGACGAGATCCTGAAGGCGTCGGGCGGGATCGGCTGTCTCACGGCGGTTTTCGAGCGCGGGACGGATCCGGGCGAGTGAGCGACGGTCTCCCCCGCCGGCTCGGTGCCTGGAGCGCGGCCGCCATCGTGGTGGGGTCCACTATCGGGAGCGGTATCTTCCGCGTGCCGAGCACGGTGGCCGCCGAGACGGGCTCGCTCGGGGCCCTCGCGCTCGTCTGGGTCGTCGGCGCACTCACCTCGCTGTGCGGCGTGCTCGCGATCGCCGAGCTGGCCGCGAGGTTTCCGCGGGCCGGCGGGCTCTATGTCTAGCTGCGCGAGGCGTACGGGCCGATGGCGGCGTTCCTGTTCGGCTGGACCCGCCTCCTGGTGATCCGGCCGGCGCTCCTCGGAGGCATCGCCCTGATCTTCGCGGCCTACGCGGCTGCCTTCGTGCCGCTCGGCGACCGAGGCGTCCGCGTGGCGGCGGCGACGGCCATCGCCGTGTTGGCGCTGGCGAACTCCCGCTCGACGCGCTGGGGCGCGGCCGTCCAGAACGTGTCGACGGTGAGCAAGGTCGTGGCCCTGGCAGGCCTGGCGGTCGCGGTGTTCCTGGTCGGCGACGGCCGGGCGGGAGCGTTCGCCGAGCCGATCATCCTGCGGCCGCCGTCAGCCCTCCGCCTCCGCGAATTCCCACTCCCGGGCGACGTTGGGTGGCGGTGCACTGGCTGGGTCGATAGGGGCGCGCACGACGAGCGTGTCGGCTAGGTACTCGTGCGCCGCCGCGTCCGAGCGTGCGAGCAGGGCTTCGAGCGGCGTTCGAGCGGGCCGAGTCGGCTCGCGCACCTGCATCGACGGCCACGTCCCATCCGCCCGGCGCGGCGCGTAGCGGCACCAGAACTCGAGGTGCCAGCGGATGAACGCGCGGGCGCGGGTGCGGCCGTGCTCGTCCTCGCCCCAGTGTTCGAGCGCGAGGTCAGCGTAGCGCCGGTAGATCGCGAGGCGCTCCTCGGCGGAGAGGTCGAGGTAGCCGTCGCTGACTTCGCGGAAGATCCACGGTTTGATGAGCGCGCCGCGGGCCACCATGACGCCGGCACACCCGGACCGCCGCCGGGCCTCTTCGATCTCGTGCGGGAAAAGCAGGTCGCCGTTGCCGACGACGGGCACCGGCATGGCGGCGGCCAGTTCGCCGATGGCGTCCCAGTCGGCGCGCTGCCGGTATCGCGCGTCGCGGGTGCGGCCGTGGACGAAGATGGCGTCGGCGCCGCCATCGACCGCCGCGCGTGCCTGGTCGAGGTAGTTGCGTGTCTGCTCGTTCCACCCCAGGCGGATCTTCACGGTCACTGGGATCCGGGTCACCGCTCGTTTCATCGCCTCCACGGCGCGGCGGATCCGCGTCGGCTGTCGGGCCAGGGCGGCGCCGAACCCCTTGCGCACGAAGTGGTCGATGGGGCAGCCGAGGTTGAGGTCGACGAAGTCGGCGCCGCGAGCCTCGGCGAACGCCGCGGCCCAGGCGAGCTCGTCGGGATTCGTGCCGGCGATCTGCACGCCGAAACACGATTCCTCCGGCGCGCGGCGCAGGAGGGCGAGCTCCGACCGCCGCCGTTGCCGGAGGCGCCGCGCGACGGTCATCTCGCTCACCGTGACGCGGGCCCCGAGCTCGACGCACAAGCGGCGATAGGGCAAGTTCGAGCCCTTCGTCATGGGCGCGAGGACGACGGCGCCGGTGAGGAGGGTGCGAAGGGACATAGGGGATTGCGGGAGACGGCCGCTACGACGCGCCGAACTGGATCCCCTGAGCCAAAGGCAGCTCAGTGCTCCAGTTGATGGTGGTCGTTTGCCGCCGCATATATGCTTTCCACGCGTCGGAGCCGGCCTCGCGGCCGCCGCCCGTCTCCTTCTCTCCACCGAACGCCCCGCCGATCTCCGCGCCACTTGTCCCGATGTTGACGTTGGCGATGCCGCAGTCGCTCCCGCGGTGCGAGAGGAAATATTCCGCCTCGTGCAGGTGCTCGGTGAAGATCGCCGACGAGAGGCCCTGCGGCACGCCGTTCTGGAGGCGAACCGCCTCGGCGATGTCATCGACAGCCTCGCGGGGGGGCGCCGTCGGCCGACCATACGGAATGACGTAGAGGATCGGCGCGAAGGTCTCGGTCTGGACGATCTCGAACTCGTTGCGCGCCGCGGCGATGCACGGTCTCACGTAATGACCGCCGGGGTAGTCCGGGCCGTCGAGTCGCTCGCCACCGTACAGGACTTCGCCACCCTCCGCCCGTAAGCGCGCGATGGCCCGCTGCATCTCCTCGACCGCCTGGAGGCTCACGAGCGGGCCCATCAGCGTCCGACGGTCGCGCGGGTCGCCGATGCGAACGCTCGCGTAGGCGCGCGTCAGGCGCTCGACCAGCGCGTCCTGGATCGACGCATGCACGATGATCCGGCGCGTCGTCGTGCAGCGCTGACCGGCCGTGCCGACGGCGCCGAAGAGCATCGCGCGAAGGGCGAGGTCGAGGTTCGCGTGGGGCGTGACGATGATGGCGTTGTTGCCGCCGAGCTCGAGGATGGTGCGTCCGAGGCGGCGGCCGACGACCTCAGCCACGTGGCGTCCGACGCTGCAACTCCCGGTGCACGAGACGAGAGGCACCCGCCGGTCGTCCAGCAGACGCTCGCCGACGGACGCGCCGGGGCCAACGACGAGGGAGAAGATGGCCGGGTCGACGCCGACCTCGCGGCAGACCTCGGCGGCGATCTTGGTGACGGCGATCGCCGTGAGGGGGGTCTTGCTGGCGGGCTTCCAGAGCACAGCGTCGCCGCAGACGGCCGCGACCGCGGCGTTCCAGCTCCAGACGGCGACGGGGAAGTTGAACGCCGTGATGACGCCGACGACCCCGAGGGGATGCCACTGCTCGTACATCCGGTGGTCCGGGCGCTCCGAGGCCATCGTCAGGCCGTAGAGCTGGCGGGACAGGCCGACGGCGAAGTCGCAGATGTCGATCATCTCCTGCACTTCACCCTCGCCCTCGACGAGAATCTTGCCCATCTCGAGCGTCACAAGGGCGCCGAGGACAGCTTTTTTCTCGCGCAGCCGGTTGCCGAGCCGACGGACGACCTCGCCGCGCCGGGGCGCCGGCAGGTCGCGCCAGGCGAGGAAGGCCGCGTGGGCTCGATCGACGATGCGGTCGTATTCGGCGTCGGTGACCTGGCGGACGCCGGCGAGGCGAGAGCCGTCGCACGGCGTGATGACGTCGAGAGTCGGCCCCGAGCCGATCCACTCGCCGTCGAAGCCGCCGGGGTGGTCGGAGCTCAGGCTGAGGGCTGCGAAGATGCCGGTCGTATCGAAGGCGTGGCGCATGAGGCACAGACTCCTGGGGACATGTGCTACGTCTTCAGCGTATCGCAACTCGGCCCCCTCTCCCTGACCCCCTCCCCCGTTCCGGGGGAGAGGCGTTGCCCCCTGCGGGGCACAGGGGAGGAGGGAGCGTCCCGCGTTCCGGGGGAGACGGAAGTCTGGGCCCTGCCTGGACTCGTCCGGCTCACCGACGCGGCGTCGTCGCCCTCGTCTCGGTTGTCGGGCCCTCGAAGACGATGCGCCCGCCCACCACCGTGAGGGCGATGTTGGCCTCGCGAATCGCTTCGGGCGGCCCCGCGAACAGGTCGCGGTCGATCACGACGAAGTCTGCCAGCTTGCCCGGGGCGAGCATCCCCTTGTCGCTTTCCGCGTACTCGGCGTACGCGGCGCCGCGGGTGTAGGCGGTGAGCGCTTCCTCGAGGGTGATCTTCTGAGCCGGCACCCAGCCTTGCGGGTTCTTCCCGTCGAGGGTGCGACGGGTCACGGCGGCGTAGAGGCCCTCGAGCGGCGTGGGCGGGGCGACCGGCCAGTCGCTGCCGAAGGCGAGCACGGTTCCGGCGTCGAGCAGCGACCGGAAAGCGTAAGTCGTCTGGAGGCGTACAGGTCCGATCACCTTCTCCGCCCATCGCCCATCGTCGATCGCGTGGTACGGCTGCATGCTGGCGACGACGCCGAGGGTGCGAAAGCGCGGGATATCGTCCGGGCGCAGGTGCTGCGCGTGCTCGATGCGGAAGCGCCGGTCGCGAGGGCCGTTCTCGCGGATGACGCGCTCGTAGATGTCGAGGAGCCGGGTGTTCGCGCGGTCCCCGATCGCGTGAATGACGATGTGCAGGCCGGCGCGGTCAGCGCCGGCGACCCAGGCGTAGAGGTCTTCCGGCGTGTTGACGAAGAGCCCGCGGTCGTGCGGCGTGTCGGTGTAGGGCTCGTGGAAGGCTGCGGTATGCGAGCCGAGCGACCCGTCGACGAAGCCCTTCAACGCGCCGATGCGGAGCCAGTCGTCGCTGCGGCCGTCACCACCGAATTCCCGCCGGGCGAGGGTGTCGCGGAGGCGTTCCCACGTGTCGAGCGGGACAGCGGCGTAGATTCGCGTCTTGAGCTTGCCGGCGTCGTGCGCGCGCCGGAACACAGCCACGTCGTCCCAGGAGCCCATGTGGTGAACGGAGGTGACCCCCTGGGCGGCGACGTGGGTCATCGCGGCCTCGAGGGCCTGGTCGCGCTCGGCGGGCGTCGGCTCGGGGATGGCGCGTTCGATGAGGCGGGTGGCGTTGTCCTTGAAGATGCCCGTCGGCTCGCCCCGCGCGTCGCGCACGATCGTGCCACCCGGGACGTCCGGCGTCGCGCGCGTCACGCCGGCCGCGCGCATCGCGGCGGAGTTGGCGAGCAGCATGTGACCATCGAGCCGATTGACCGCCACCGGGTGCTTCGGCGTTACCCGGTCGATCCAGTCCTTGCGCGGCAACTCGCCACCCCACAGCTCGTGGTCCCAGTCGCCCCCGGTGATCCAGGTCCCCTCGGGGACCTGCGCGGCGAAGGCGGCGATGCGCCTGACGAACTCCTCCCTCGTCCGCGCGTCGCGGAGCTGCACGGAGGTCAGATTGACGCCGCCCTGCAGGAAATGGATGTGCGCGTCGATGAACCCGGGCGTCACGAGGCGGCCGCCGGCGTCGATCACCCGCGCAGCACCGGCGAGGCGGCGGATTTCTTCCGTGGTTCCCACGGCGGCGATCCGATCGTCCGCGGCGGCGAGCGCCTCGGCCGACGGCCGCGCGGTGTCGCCCGTCCAGACCCGGGCGTTGATGACGGCGAGCGTCACCGGGCCCGGCGTCACGGGCGGAGCTGCTCCTGGCGAGGGCGTGGGGGTCGGCGGCGCGGAACACGCGCCGGCGACGAGCACGGCCAGCACGAAGGCAGCGCGCGCAGAGGCCATGGCCACTCCAGACGTTTCATCATCAAGTGCGTTCACGTCACGAGCTCGATTCGAACACGCCGGTTTCTCGATTCTTTCGGCACCGGTCCCAGCGAAAGTGCATCCCGTTCATCGCGATGTACACGCCGGGCGGCAGCACCTGGGCGAACGACAGGGCGCTGCCGAGGTTGAACAGGCCGTCGGAGCTCCCGAACGCATAGGGCACCATGGCGCCGGTGAGCACGATCGTCTTGCCCTCGAGCGGGGCCACACCGAGCGCGCAGGCAGTGTCGACCATGGTGTCCGTGCCGTGCGTGATCACAATCGCGCGTTCAGGGGCTGAGCGCGCGCGATCGACGATGCGGGCCCGGTCGAGGTCGGTCATGGCGAGGCTGTCGAGGAGCATGAGCGTCTCGACCTGGACGTCGAGGCGGCAGCGGCCCAGACGCAGCATCTCGGGAACATGCGTCTCGCGGAAGAACAGCCGGCCCGAGAGCTCGTCGTACTGCTTGTCGAACGTGCCTCCCGTCACCAGGATGCGAACGCGTGGCACCGTCACGGGGCCCAGTATACGCCGGGCCTCGGGTATCGCGCGCATGGCGTGGCGGTCCGAACGCGCGGTGGGCGGCCCACCCCGGCGAACGCGACGGCTTGTCCGGCGCACGGCAACTGCGTAGGATGAACGGCATGGCCAGTCCCATCGCCGCGGCGACAGTCGCCCTGCGAAGCCGGCTCGGTGCCTTCACCGTCGAGCGCTTCCCGTTCGCGTCGGCCGTCGTGCTCGACGCCTTCGACGTCGTCGTTCGTGGACGACGGGTCGAAGCGGCTGACGATATCGATGCGTTGCGGCCTCGGTTGCGGGAGGAGCTGGCGCGAAGGATCGATGACGCGGGGAGGTGGATGGATCTGCCGGAGCCGACGCCCGGGGTGAGCGCCGAGGAGCGGTTCAGACCGGCGAGGGACGAGCTGCTCGACGCCTGCGACGGATTTCTGCGGCGCGAGGCGATCGCCGCGTCGCTCACGCGCGAGGAGCGCCGCGAGATCCTCTGGGGCATGGTGCTCACGCGGGCGACAGACAATCGGTTGAAGACGTTCTTCACGAGCGGCGAGGTCCGGTACCAGGACACACCGTTCCAGGGGAAGGGCTTTCGGTCGCTCGGTCAGGAGGCTGTCTACGCGGCAGCGATCCGGCTGCGGCGCGGGCCGTCGTATCGTCGGCCCGACGGCTCATGGCACGGCGACGTCGTCGCACCCGTCATCCGCGACCTGGGCGTCGCCCTCGCGATGCGCGGCCGCGCCGACGTCGGGGAGGCCGTGCGGATGGTGCTCTCGGCGCAGATGGGCAAGGCCGGGCCCCCGATGGACGGCAAGGACTTTCACATCGGCGACTTCGGATGGGGTGTGTTGCCGGCGACGGCCCCGCTCGCGATCAGCACCATGAGCGTGGCCGGTCTGGCCATGGCCTTTGCGCGGCAAGGCGATGGGCGGGTCGCGGTGTCATTCGTCGGCGAGGGTGGATCGTCGCTCGGCGAGTGGCACGAGGCGATCAACGCGTGTGCGGTGCGGAGGTGGCCGGCGATTTTCTGCGTCGAGAACAACTTCACGGCGCTCTCGACGCCGGTGAGCGAGCAGTCGGCGGTGCGCGTGTTCGCGGACAAAGCCGTCGGCTACGGCATCCCCGGCGTGACCCTCGACGGCACCGACCCTGAGCAGATCGCCGCGGCGTTCGCGTGGGCGGCCGAGCGCGCGCGCGCGGGGCTTGGTCCGACGCTGATCGAGCTCGTCGCGATGCGGATGTGCGGCCACGCGCACCACGACGACATGCTGTATCTCGGCCGCGAGCCCCAGGTCGGGTGGACGTACCCGGAACCGACAGAAGGGGGGTATGTCGACCGAGCGCGCTACGCCTTCTGGGCGCGGCGCGACCCCATCGCGACGTATGCGGCGCGGCTTGAGGCGGAGGGGGTGATCGAGGCGGCGGAGCTCGCGCGATTCCAGGAGCAGGCCGCCGCGCTCGTGGAGGCGGAGGCGCGCCGCGTGATCGACGCGCCGTGGCCCCCGCCGACCCTGGCGGGCGCGGGTGTGCTCGCGAACGAGCCGCCGCGGGTCCGCGTCGAGGTCCTGGATGCACAGATCCGGAGCGCGCCCGTCGCCACGAACCTTCCGCCGCTCGACCCCGGGCCGCCGTTCGACGCGAAGGGTCGGACGTTTCTCGAAGGGGTGATGCTCGGCATTCGCGACGCGCTGAGGGCGGACCCGCGGGTTTTCGTCTACGGTCAGGACGTCGGCGGTCAATACGGGAACGCGTTTCTGCTCCTCCGGCCGCTCCTCGGCGAGTTCGGGGATCGTCTGGTGAACGCGCCGCTGGCGGAGGGCGCGATCCTCGGGGTGTGTGTGGGGGCGGCGCTCGGCGGGCTGCGGCCGATCGGGGAGATTCAGTTCAACGATTTCGTCGCGACGGGATTCAACCAGCTCGTCAACAACGCCGCCAAGATCCGGTACCGGTGGGGCGCGTCGGTGCCGATGGTGGTGCGCATGCCCTGGGGTGGTCAGCGCCACGCCGGACCGTATCACAGTCAGAACACGGAGGCGTGGTTCTACCGCACGCCGGGGCTCAAGATCGTGGTGCCGTCGACGCCGTACGACGCGCGGGCGCTTCTCGCGGCGGCGGTGGCTGACCCCGACCCGGTGCTCTACTACGAGCACATCGCCCTCTATCGCGAGCCGCGGATCCGGCAGGTGCTCCGCGACGCGCCGCCGGATCCCATTCCGATCGGGAAGGCGGCGCTGCGCCGCGCGGGCGACGACCTGGCGATCCTGTCGTACGGGGCGTATGTCCACACGTGTCTGAGAGTGGCGGAGCGGCTGGCTGCGGAGGGCGTCGAGGCGAGCGTGCTGGACTTGCGGAGCCTTGTGCCGGTCGACAAGGCAGCCGTGCTGGCCGTGGCGCGGCACTGCAGTCGGGTGCTCATCGTGCACGAGGATTCGCGCACGGGGAGCATTGGGGAGAGCCTGGCGGCGATGATTCAGGAGGAGGCGTTCGAGTGGCTGGATGCGCCGGTGCGGATCGTCGGGGCGCTCGACGCGCCGGTGCCGTACGCGCCGCCCCTCGAGGCAGCGTTCTTGCCGAGCGAGGACGAGATTGTGCGCGCGGCGCAGTTGCTGGCGCGATACTGACAAACTCCGGCGTCGGGTACGCCTTCGTTTCAGCTGTGCGACGTCAAGTCTTCAGGCGAGTGGATGAGCGCTCCTGGTGAACGACACGTCCCGGTCGTCGTCCGTCGACGCGCCTGGCTGCTGCTGGCCATCGCCCTGATCGCCGTCGCGGCGCGATGGAGCGTTGGCGTCCACACGATCGACGATGCCTACATCACGTTCCGTTACGCGCAGAATCTCGCGGCGGGTCGTGGCTTCTGCTACAACCCACCGGAGCGCGTCCTCGGAACGTCGACGCCACTGTTCACCCTGATGCTCGCGCCGGCGGCGGCCTGGGGCCTGAACCTGGAGCACGTGGCGTTTGTCGTGTCGATGGCCGCTGATCTGGTGACGATCGCGGCCACCGCTGCCCTACTCGTCGACGCCGGGTACCCGCTGGGTGGCCTTGTGACGGCGCTGCTGCTGGCCGTTTCCCCATCGTACATCGAGTACTCGGTCTCCGGCATGGAGACGTCGCTGTACGTGGCGCTCATCATGGCGACGCTCTGGGCGTTCGCACGGGACCGATGGACGCTCTGCGGTGTAGGCCTCGGGCTCCTCGCGGTGTGCCGACCAGATGGGGCGCTGCTCAGTGCGGTCCTTGGAGGTGTGATGCTTGCGCGACGGCCCCTGGCAGCCGTGCGGATGCTGGTTCCCGCGTCCGTGGTTGTCTTGCCGTGGCTCTTGTTTGCCTTCTGGTATTTCGGTTCCCCTCTGCCGACCTCCGTCGTCGCGAAGTGGGCGCTCGCGCGAGATCCTCTGGCGAGTGTGAGGGTCATCAAGGCTATCTATTTTGCGGGACCGTGGTTGCCCCTCACGTTGCTCTCAGCCGCCGGCGTCTGGCGGCTCTGGCGGAGAGGGGATCTCTCGACGAGGGTCTGGGTTGGCTGGGCGGTTGTTTACACCTCGGTCTTCACCATCGCCCGCGCCTTCAATCATTTTCTCTGGTACTTCATGCCAATCCTGCCGCTGTATCTCGCTGGGGTTGGTGCGTTGAGCGACGCGACACCGACGAGAATCGGACGACGAGTGATGGCACCTGTTCGCCATCTGCTGGGGAGGGCGGTCGTGACAGTGACCGCGATTACGGTAATTGTTGGCGTTCCCGTTCGTCTGTGGAGGCTGCAGGAGCGGTTGGACGCTCGGCTGGGCGAGCGAGAACGACTGTACGCGAGCGTTGCCACACGTTTGGCGGCGATTTCCCGGGATTGCGCGCTGGCCGCTACGGAAATCGGGGCGCTCGGTTATCACTACCGGGGCCCGATCCTGGACCTGGTTGGGCTGATCAGTCCGGAGGCCATCGGGCGCCCAGACGACGCGCTGCGCGACAGCCAGGTGTGCTGGCTGGTGACCTATGATGACCATTTGCGCGGTCTCGATCCCTCGATCGAGCGTGCCGTGTGGTTCCGCCGGACGTTTTCGGCAATTGAAACCCATCTTCTTGGACCCGGACGCTCGCTGGTGGTGTATCGCAAGAGTCGGCAGGGCCAGGTGATCTCGCCCCGTGGATGACCGGGCGACGTCGAGGGCGAACGGCGCTCTCGTGCCGCGAGAAGAAGGGTCGGTCTTCTCGGGTGTAGTTGGGACATCGGAGTGGGGCCTCAGGATGAGTGAACGCGGTCGCGTGGAAGCTCGCACGTCGGGATGGGCAAGGTGGATGTCGATGCTGTTGCCGCCCTCCTACGAGGTGCCGTACGGCAGCGCCGAGCGCATCGAGCTGGCTACGGACCGACCCATTCGCGAGCGCAACACGGGGCGCTATCGTCTGGCGCACTGGCCCATCTGGATCTGGGTCTTCTTCATTGCCCCGGGTCCGCTGACCTTCGACCTCTTCGCCCGGGGCTTCGATGCGCGGATGGCCGCGTGGCTCGGAGCGGTGGTCGTCGGCACGGGTGTCGCCGGCCTTCGGGGACGGCTGCCTGGGGTCGAGCCTCGACCGTATATCGTGCGCTTTACTGAGGACAAACCGAATCCGCTGTACCGGCGTGTGTGCTACACCTTCGCCTGGAGCGCCGTTGTGTCGTTCGGGCTGCTCAACCTCGCGGGTCTCGTCGACGCGGTTACGACGGGGCAGTGGCGCCTTCGACGAATCTACGAGGTCGGATACTTTCCCATCGCCGGGACCATCTGGCTGCTCGGCGCGCTCGGGCGGCTGCCGCGCGTCGGCGCGTCCACGAAGCACGAGGGGCACGAGCGACGGTATTTTTATGGTTCAGTGTGGGCGGTGTGCGTCGCGCAGCCGGTATTGTGGCTGCTCTGGAAGGCACTGCCTGCCGGGCGACTGTACGACGTGACGAAGCTGGTGGTCTTCGTTGGCCTCCTGGCCTACATGGGGCACCTCGCGCGACGAGGGGGCCTGCCGCGAACGCGGCCGATCGTGCCTGGCCAGTTGGCGGTCTCCGACTGACGCCCGTCGGGCTCTGAGCGCTCAGCGTCGGGCACTCCTCTCGTGTCCTCCTTTGACAAACTGCGAAAGTAACTCGTCCAGACACCCGGCGACTCGTCCGTGTTTCGACCCCCCAAGGTCCGAGATCGACCAGTTCCGGCGATGGGCGACGCAGGGAATGCGCCTGGTGGACGCCGGTGCGCCCTGGGGATTCTTCACGCTGGCGGCTCTGCACTTCGGTGGCGAAACCAGTGGCGTGCTCGCCATCGAGCCCTCGGCAGCCGCGCGACGCAGGCTGACGGCGAGCCTGGCCATGAACGGAGCGCCCTCGCGCGTGCTGGTGGCTCCCGCAGCGCTTGGTGCGGTCGAGGACACCCAGCCGTGCCTCACGACGGACGCCAGGGTCTTTGACCAGCTCGTGCCGGCCAGTGGCAGCTCGCGAGGCGGCTGAGATGTGGGTGGCTCGGCTCGTCTGCGTCGGGGGTCAGCCCTGCTAAGAGTCAGCGCCGCGCTTCGACCGGCTGGCCCTCACACCGTGGAGGCCGTGCGACGCCGCCGCACGAAGGCGGAGAGAACGAGAACGCAACCCCCAACGGATGCCACCACGCCCGTGCGGAAGCTCGCGGGAGCGTAGTGGAACTCGACCACGTGCGTCCCGGCTGGCACCTCGATGCCTTGCACGGCGACGTTAACCCGGTGAATCGGGGTCGTCGTGCCGTCCACGGTCGCACGCCAGCCGGGATACCAACACTCATTCAGGATCAGCCAGCCGCGACGCGCGCTGGACACGCGAACCACGATCCGCCCCGGCTCGTCGCGTCGGAGCTCCACGCGGGCTGGCGGCGCGGGTTCGAGAGCCGCGGGTGGTGCGGGCCCGCGCAGGTCACCGGCAGTCACGAGAACCGCCGGGGGGTGCGTGTCCAATATCGACGGCAGTCTGGCGAGTGCGTCATCGTCGTTCGTGACGACGATGCCGCGGTCGGTCCAGTACGCGTACGGTACGCTCGGGGAGATGGGCTCGAGGCGCCAGCGCCCGCGGCCCGCTCCCGGCGTGAGGTCGCGTGCGAGGCGCATGCTCACCGCGAGCGCGCCGAGTCGTCGGTCCTGGTCGGGACCGCCCAGCGTCGCAGCAACGCGTCCGTAGTGCGCGAGCAGGAAGACATCGTAGCCGTCGAAGGATCGCACGCGAGCCAGGAGCGGCACATTCCTGCCCCCCGCAAGCAGGCGGTCACCGTCGACAACGATGCGCGTCGTTGTGCCTGCAAGCGGACGGAGATGGTCGAGATCCACGGCGTACACCCGTTCTGGCGAGGCCAGACTGCGCAGAAATGGCCAGGCGACGGTCCCGAGATCCGCGGCAGTCACGGTGAACAGGATCCAGACGAATCGGGGCGTCCGTCCACGACGGGTGCCGGCCATCGCCACACCCCACGTGGCCACAGCGAACCAGGTCGATGCCTTGAGGAGCTCCACGCCCGTGTAGCGGACTGCCCAGCTCGCTACGGCTTCGACCGACAGCGGGCGTTCCGTGAGGAGCGCCCCAAGACTCTGCGGAAGGGGAAATCGGGCGAGCTCCCACGAAGCCACGGCGTGCGATGCGCTCAGGAGGGTGAGCGCGGCGACGGCCAGCAGGGTTGTCGCACCCAGGAGAACGCGACGCATGCTCCGGCCGACGCGGACCGCGTCGGCCTCGAGTCTGGTCATTCCGAAACTGGCGAGTACCGAGAGGGCGAAGTACACGAAAAAAACATAACGCGCCGGACTGCGAAAGACGCCCTGCAGGGGGAGAATGCGATCGGTCAAAGACTTGAGGTGGGTAAGGTCGTCCATCGCGAACAGGAGCCCCAGCGCTCCGATCACCAGCCAGGTCGACGGAGGTAACAGTCGCGGGCGCGCGCGCCAGCCGAACGCGGACAGCACCAGAGGAACCACGCCGACGTACGCGATCGTCTCGCCCCATGACACGCGGAGTCCAAGCGCGCGGTGGAGCCAGGAATCTACGCTCAACTCGAGGTCCCACGGACCATAGAGTCTGGGCACAAGCAGCGTAGGCAAGAGCCACGGTGAGAGGCTCGCCCGAGCGGACAGCGACAGCCCGGCGAGCGCGTTCTGACCCCGGCTCGACCACCAGGTCGCCTCGAGCGTTGGCAGCAGTTGCACGCCGGCGACCAGAGCCCCGCCAACGAAAATGCCTATCATCACCGCGCCCGCCCTCCACGGGCTGTGCCGGGAGGTCTTGCGGCCAGCCCACCCGGCGGCAGCCGCGGTTACACCGAGAAGCAGCGTGGTGTAGTACGCCCACTCGGGATGTCCCCCGAGAAGCTGGAGCGCGACGAAACAGGCGCCGGCAGCCGAGTACCGCCAACACCGCTCACGCTCGGTGCTCTGCATCGCCTCGACGAATGCCCAGAGCACGGCCGGGGACCAGGACGCAACGGCCAGAGGATTCAACCATCCGCCGAAGACGAAGGCGGCGAATTGTGCGTTCAAGGCAAACGCCAGAGCGCCGAAAGCGGCGCCCATGCGACTGGCGCCCAGGCTTCGGCACAGGCAATCCATGAAGACTGCGGCTACCAGCAGATGGAGCACCAGGTGGAGCTTGAACGCCAACTCGAGGGGAAGCGGTAGAAGAAAGAGCAGTGTCCCCGGATAGAAACCGGCGCTCAAAGACTCGCCGGCGAACGGCGTGCCGCCAAACAGGTACGGATTCCACAGCGGCAGACGACCAGCCAGCACCTCGTCGCGCCAGTAGGCACGCCAGGGGAAAAACTGGAGCGTGCCGTCATTCAGCTTCGGGAGTGGTGGGTGAGGGATGCCCGGTTGCAGCAGTCCAGGGAGGTACAGGGCGACGATGACCGCCAGGACCGCGACGATGGGCGTGACCCGGGGCATGGTCATGAGCTGCGCGCTCACCGGGCGCGGAAGGCCACGCGCCCGCCAACGATCGTCAGCCGCACCTGCCCGGCCAGCAATTTGTCCGGCGCCGAGGTGCCGACGACGAGAGGATCAATATCGAGCGCGGTGAGGTCGGCGCGGCGACCCGGTGCGATGACGCCGGCTTCCTGATCCTCGAAGCTCGCGAAGGCCGCCCACCGCGTATACGCGCGCAACGCTTCCTCGGGTGTGAGGCGCTCTTCCGGGTACCACCCGTTCGGTGGCTGCAGCGTCCGGTCGCGTCGGGTCACCGCAGCGTGAAGCTGGTAGAAGATGTCGGAGCTTGAGCCCGGCAGGTCCGAGTTGAACACCAGGCGCGCGCCGGCGCGGCGGAGCGTTCGCCAGGCGTACGCTCCTTTGACACGCTCCGGACCGAGGCGATCCTCGGCCCACGCCATGTCCTCGACGGCGTGCGCCGGTTGCATCGAGGCGATCGCGTCGAGCGCGGAGAACCGCGGGACATCCTCCGGATGCAGGACCTGCGCGTGCTCGATGCGGTGGCGCCCCAGCCGCGTCTCCGGCGCCTCGCGCTCGACGGTCTGAACGAAGTCGAGGGCTTCGCGGTTCGCCGCGTCGCCGATGGCGTGAATGCAGACCTGGAACCCTCGGCGCATCGAGGCTGCGACGAGCGCCCGGTCGACATCGCGCGCCGGCACGCCCCGATGGCCTGGACGGTCCGCATAGTCGGCCAGGAGCCACGCTCCCCGCGAGCCGAGCGCGCCGTCGGCGAACACCTTGACGCTGCGCACCGTCAACCAGCCGTCGAGATCGCGCGCGGGTCCGCGCGCCAGCCAGGCGCGCAGCAAATCGGGATCGCGCGCCGAGAGCATGACCGAGACGCGCACGGGCAACCGCCCGGCTGCACGCAGCGTTTCCAGCACCTCCAGGAGCCGACGGTTGGCACCAGCTTCCTGGACCGAGACAAACCCGCCCCGCGCCATCGTCGTCAGAGCCTCGAACACCTGCGCCTCGATTCGTGCCGGCGACGGCTCCGGGATGGCGCGGTCGAGAAGCGCCCGGGCCGCGTTGAGGAGAATGCCCGTGGGCTCGCCGCGCGCATCGCGCCGGATTTCCCCACCAGGTGGCGACGGTGTGGCACGCGTGATGCCCGCCCGCTGGAGCGCCAGGCGATTCGCCCAGACGGCGAAACTGTGCAGACCCCGCAAGACGACCGGATGGTCCGGAACCTGCTGGCTGAGCAGGGTCAGGTCCGGGTACTGGTTCGCCCAGGCACCTTCGTCCCATCCCCATCCGACAATCCATTCGCCTTTGGGAACCGTGCGCGCGCGCTCGGCGACGCACGCCACGGCCTCCGCCTCCGTGCCGACGCCGACCAGGTCGACGCGTTCGAGCGTTGCACCGAGCTCGGCGATGTGCGCGTGCGTGTCGATCAGACCGGGCAGAAGCGTCGCGCCACCGAGGTCGATGACGTCGCGGGCTCGTCGCCGGTAGCGCTCCGCCTCCCGCGCGCGGCCGACGAAGACGATGCGGCCGTGACGGATGGCGACGGCGTCGGCATCGGGATGCCATCCCGCGGCCGGTGAGTACGGCGCATTCGGCGCGGGCGTTCCATCCGGCGCCGGGTCGTCCCAGGCGAACGTGTACACGCGAGCGTTGACGAGGAGAAGGTCGACGGGCTGTTCGGGGGGCCGACCACCACAGGCCGCAACGACGAGCGACACGGCCGCCGCCACAGACCAGGCTCGGATCCAGACGAGTGGGGATGCGAGGCGAGGATCCATCGGCAATCCTCCAGGCCGACGGGTGGTTCCGTCCCGAGACAACCTGACGGCCACGTCGACTATATACCGCACGGCCGACAGCCTGCTTCGTTACCACGAGTCGGTCTGTGGCTGCGCCGGGTTCGTGCCGTGTGACGCCAGAATGGGAATGCCGGCTCGGCGGGCTCTGCGGATGGAGGCGAGCCGGTTCGTATCGTTTTGTGTCCAACTCTGTATCAGTCTTGACACAGCGCTACGCGTGTGGGACGATGGCCGGGCAGACGAGCGGCCGACATATGGGTTAGGCGGCGGTTCGCCTGCCGGTCGTCGAAGGCTGGCCTGTAGCTGGCAGAGCGGAGCTGTCCCTGGGGAGCCTGCCTCGTCTCGAACTCGGAATTTCCTTCCCGCGCAAGGAGACCTCGCCCGGCGGATAGCCCACGAGTCCCTCCAGGTCTCGTCAGGCAGAGGCGAAGCGTGGCGTCATCGTCTTCCTCATCAGCCGATATTCGGTACGATCAGCCGTCGGAGCTGCGCTGGCCGCCCGAGCTCCTGGGGACGTCCCCGCTCGCGCGGCGGGCCCGGGAGGATGTGTGGCGGGCGGCTGCGGCCGGGCGAGCGCTCATCGCTGCCGAACCCGGCCTCGATGCTGAGGCCGTCGCACGGACGATTCACCGGTGCGGCTCCGGGGACTCCGCCCCCTTCGTCGTCGTCGATTGCCGACGAAGCGATCCGGAGGCCGTCGAGGGTGCGCTGTTCGGGGATCCCCTCCGGCGCTCCTCGCGCCGAGACGGCGGCGGTCGACCGATGACGGTCGCGTCGGACTGCGGGCTGCTCGCGGCATCAGGCGGGTCGCTCTATCTCGCGAATGTCGTGGACCTGCCGGCCTGCACCCAGGAGCGACTGGCTCGCATCGTTCGGGACGGCGAGGTGCGGGTGAAGGGTTCCAACCGGCGCGTGGCTCTCGACGTGCGGGTCGTCGCCGGGTGCGAGATGACGGTGGAGCCTGAAGTGGCCCAGGGGGCCTTCCGAGCGGACTTGTATCGCCGGTTGGCCATTGTGCGTGTCGACGTGCCACCCTTGCGTCTCCGACCGGAGGATCTCCCTGCGGTCGCTCGGGCGGTGGTTGCGGAAGTGTGTGTGGGTCGGGGGGGAGCTCGGGGGGTCACCCGGGCGGCGCTCGCGCTCGTCGCGGCGCTGCCCTGGCCGGGGAACGTGCGCGAGCTGCGGGACGTGCTCGAGCGCGCCGCCGCTTCGGCCCCGCCCGGGCCGGTGCGGGTCGAGGATGTGCTCGGGCAGCTCGGGAGCGGGTGGCGCCGGGCGCGGGTGACCGAGACGAGTCTTAGGGAGGCGCGGCGCCAGTTCGAACGCGAGTATATTGCGGCTGTCTTGCGCGAGCACGGGTGGCGCATGCGCGAGGCGGCGCGCGTCCTCGGGATGCAGCGGACGAACCTGTATCGCAAGGTTCGACAACTGGACATCCCCGCGCCGAGGGTACGCCCGCGATGAGGCGCCGTCGACCTTTCGTAACGGACGGCCGGCGGGTCGCTGGCGCGACGTGGTGCGTGCTGGTGGGTACGTTCGCCGTGGCGGCGCCCTCGCTCGCCCAACCGAGCGCTCCCATCCCCGAGGATCTCGCCGATCGCGCTCGCATCCGCGCCGGTCCCTTTTTTCTCCAGCCTTGGATCGCGCTCACCAACGCCGGACTCGATACGAACGTCTTCGACGACTACCAGGACGCCAAGGAGGACTACACTCTGACTCTGACGCCGGGCCTGGAGGGCGGTGCGCGCGCTGGCGTCGCGCGGCTCGGTGTCCGTGTGGTGAGCGATTACGTCTGGTATCGCACGTACAAGAGCGAGCAAGGGGTCGATACCTCGACGCGCCTCCAGTTCGAGCTCCGCTCCTTCTGGGTGCGCCCCTGGGTGGCTGCCGACTGGGTGCGGACGCGCTCGCGGGTCGGGGTGGAGGTGGACGCGCGAGCCCGGCGGTCGCTGCCGGCGTACGAAGGGGGCGTGGATCTGCGGTTCGCCAGCCGCACGTGGATCGTGCTCAGCTACCGGCGCCAGGAGACGAGGTTTCTCGCCGGGGAGGTGTTCGAGGGCGTGCCGCTCGACGAGTCCTTGAACCATCGGGCCGAGTCGGCGAACGTGGGGCTGCGCGTCGAGCTCACGCCGCTCACCACGTTGACGCTCGGCGTGCAGGGAAGTCGCACGCGCTTCGTTCGCGCCGCGTTTCGAGACGCCGAGAGCGTGGCGTTTCTGCCCGCGCTGGACTTCAGCCCCGACGCGCTCGTCAACGGCCGGGCGATGGTCGGCTACCGGCGCTTCGTTCCCGAGACGGCGGGTGTCCCCGTGTTCGCCGGGGTCGTGGCGAACCTCGGGCTCCGCTACGCGCCGCTCTCCAGCACGAGCTTCGGCCTGGGCGGTGGCCGCGACGTGGCGTACTCGTTCGAGTTCGACTATCCGTATTACGTGCAGACCGACGTGGCCGTGTCTGCGGGTCAGCGAATCGTCGGGTCCTTCGAGGTGAGTGGCCAGGGTCGCCGGATCTGGCTGGCGTATCGGCCGTTCGCCGCCTCCGAGGCCCCGGCCCGTACGGACGTGGTCTCGTCGTACGGCGTCGGGGCGGGCTATCGGTTCGGCGAGCTGGCGCATCTCGGGCTGAACGTCGAGCGGGTCGAGCGCCGCTCGGCGCGACCCGAGCGGGGGTATCGCGGGCTGCGGGTCTTCGGATCCGTCCGATACGGGTTTTGAGCCATGCGGAGACACCTGACGTCGTTCGTCGCGGCGCTGTTGCTGGGGTCGGCCGGTGCTCGGGCGCAGCCGATTCCGGCGCCCGAGTATGTCGTCGGCCCGCAGGACGTCCTGAGCATCACGGTGTTCAACGAGCCGGCGCTCTCGGGGCGGTTCACCGTGGAGGGCGACGGCACGATCAACTATCCACTCATCGGGCGGGTGGCGGTGGCGGGCAAGACGCTGCGGGCGATCCAGGAAGGCCTGACGAAGCAGCTCGCGGCGGGGTATCTCGTCAACCCGCAGGTGACCGTGCTCGTGGAACAGTATCGGAGTCAGAGCATCTTCGTGATGGGGGAGGTTCGGCAGCCCGGCAAGCACATCATCACCGGAACCCTGTCGCTGCTGGAGGCGCTGTCGCAGGCCGGGGGACCCACGGCGACGGCGGGCACCGAAGTGATCGTGCGGCGCCCGAAGGATCCTGGCGCGCCGCCGGGCCCGGTCGATCCCACCGACGACACGCTGTCGGACGTCGTGGCGCGCGTCAGCCTGCAAGACGTGCAGACCGGGCGGGCAGTGCACGTGACGATTCGGGACGGCGACACGATCTTCGTGCCGAAGGCCGAGATGTTCTTCGTGACGGGGCACGTGCGGAGCCCGGGCTCGTACGTGTGGGAGAAGGGCATGACCGTGCTCAAGGCGATCTCGCTCGCCGGCGGGATCACCGAGCGCGGGGCGCGCAACCGGGTCAAGATCATCCGGATCGTCAACGGGCAGCGCAAGGAGATCCGCGTGAAGATGACCGACCCCGTCCTGCCGAACGACACGGTCGAGGTCCCGCAGCGGTATTTCTGAGTGAGGCTGCTCGTCGTTCTTCACACGCCCCGATCGCCGCACTCGGCCGTCTATCTCAGTTACGCGGAGTTGGCTGACTATCTCCGCGGCCGTGGACACACGGTGACCGTGCGAACGCCAGAAGATTTTCCCGCCGTGAGCCGTCTGCACGTCCGGTGGCTGCCGCTCGTGTATCCCTGGGCGGTCTGGCGCTGGTTGCGCCGCAATGGGCGGGCGTTCGACGTCGCGATCGGCCATAGCTACGTGGGCTGGCTCACGAGTTTCTGGCGTGGGCGGCCCTTCCGGATGGTCACCGCGTTTCACGGCCTCGAGCCGCTCTTCTATCGGGAGCTCGCCATCGACATGCGGCGGGAGGGCCGGCCGCTGCGGTGGCCGTTTCGCGGGCTCCACGGGTGGCTCGTGCCCCAGATGTGCCGAGCGAGCTGCCGGCGGTCGGATGCGGTCTTCTGCCTCAATCGGGCAGAGGCGGCCTATCTGGCGCGTCACAGGTGGGCAGTGCCCGATCGTGTCGCTGTGGTGCCTCACGGAGTGCCCGCGGCATTCTTTATCGATCGCGAGCCGAGGCCCGCGGCGAGGGTGCTGCTGTTCGTCGGTCAGTGGCTCCCGACGAAGGGCACGCGTGAGCTGGCCGAGGCGTTTACTGCCGTGGCCAGTCGTCGCCCCGGGATCCGCTTGTGGTGCGCCGGCACGATCCGTGACGAGGCGTCCGTCAGGAGCGCATTTCCGGATTGGGTGCGGCCTCAGGTCGACGTCTTCCCGCGGCTCGATCAGGGCGAGCTCGTCGACCGCTACCGACAGGCCGACGTGTTCGTCTTCCCTTCGCATTTCGAAGGTTTTGGACGGGTTCTTCTCGAGGCCATGGCGGCAGCCCTTCCGATTGTGACGACGCCGGTGGGGGCAGCGGCGGATTTGCTGACGCCCGACGCGGATGCCGTGCTGGTGCCGCTGCGCGACTCGGGTGCGCTGGTGGTCGCTCTCGAGCGCCTCGTCGAGGATCCCGACCTTCGCGCGCGGCTCGGGCAGGCGGCTCAAGCTCGGGCGCGGGGGTTCGAGCTTCCGCGAGTGAACGCTGCTAAGGCCCGTCGTCTCGAGGACGTGGCGCGCGTCCGCTTCTGACGACACAAGACTTTCTCAACCTCATGGGCCTGCACCGCGTGTACTTGCGGCTGACCGGGCGGCGCTACAGCGAAACCGGCCAGCCCCTCAACCGGGTCGTGTGGCTTCCCCTGACCTGCCTGTGGGTGCGTCGGGCCGGGCTGAGGGTCGAGCGCCGAGAAAGCGCCGGACAGTACCGGCCATGGCCCGGCCGGCCGCCGGTGGCGCTGGGTCCGGTCGACCGTCCGTGGCCGGGTCTGCGCCGGGTCGAACTCCACTCGCTCGTCGTGGCGCGCAAGCCCATGGTGTGAGAGCGGCGAGGTGCGCATCGCGCTGGTCACCAAGGACTGGTCTCCCAACGGCGGCGTCGCCGTTTACCTGCGGGACCTGGCGTGTGCTCTCGCAGACGCGGGTCACGACCTGATCGTCGTGCACGCCGACCAGAAAGCGCCACCAGTGAGTCCGAGCGTGCGCCAGGTGGTGGTGGAGAAGTTCGCCGACCAGGAGGGGAACGCTCAAGCAACGGGTCAGCGCGTCGTCGCGGCGGTGGAAACCTTTCGACCGCACGTGGTGCACGTACACGCGTGCAACAATTTCTGGCTGGAACAGGCGCTCCGCCAGCGGTTCCCGTCGATCAAGACCCTTCACACCTACGATTTCTGTCCAGCCGACACGAAGTTTCACTTCGCTTTCGATCGACCGTGCCGGCATCGGACGAGCGCGCTGTGCGTGCCGCGCATGGCCTACAAACGGTGCGTGCTCAGCAAGCGCCCCGAGGTCATCTGGCGCCTGTACCGCCGGGCGGCAGCGGCCAACCGGAACAACGCGCGATATCCACTCCTCCTGGTCGCCTCGGAGTATGTGCGTCGACAAGCCGTGGCGACCGGATATCCACCCCACCAGGTCCGCACCCTGCCGTACTTCACGCCGGCGCCCACCCCGTGGGCACCTCGACGATCCGCATCGCGCACGATCCTCTTCTCTGGCCGTCTCGGGCCGGAAAAGGGGCCACTCCTCCTGCTGCGCGCGCTCGAACGCCTGCGCGGGCCGTGGCAGCTCGTCGTCGCCGGCGAGGGCTACGAGCGCGCTCGAGCCGAACGCCTGGCGCGGCGGCTCGGGTTGGCTCATCGGGTCGCGTTCCGCGGCTGGGCGGACGGGGCGACGCTGCAGGCGCTCTATCGGGAGGCGGCGGTCATGGCCATGCCCTCCCGCTGGCCCGAGCCGTTCGGCCTCGCGGGTCTCGAGGCCCTCGCGCACGGGGTGCCGGTCGTGGCCTTCGCCGTCGGGGGCATCCCCGAATGGCTGCAGGACGGACAAAGCGGATTCCTCGTCACGCCGTACCGCCTCGACGTCTTCGCGGACAGACTGGCCAGACTGCTCGACGACCCCGAGCTTACCGAGAAAATGGGAACGTTCGGTCGCGAGCAGGTGATCCGGCGGTTCAGTGCGCAGGCGCACGTGTCCCAGCTCATCGCGATTTACGACGAGTTGGTGCAGATGCGGGCGGGTGAGCGCCCGGCGGCGCACGCATGACGACACCTGGGGGCCTGCGGCGCCTCGTCCTGTGGAGCGCCGGTTACCAGGGGGCGAGCCAGGTTGTCAGCATCGCCACGGGACTGGCCGTCACGGTGCTGCTCTCGCGTCATCTCGGTCCGTCGGCCTTCGGGGGATTCACCTATCTCTTCGCGTTTCTCTATTTCTTCTTGGCGCTCAATGATCTCGGGATCAACACCATCCTCGTCCGCGAACTGGCTCAGCATCCCGAGCACGCAGGGGACAGTCTCGGTCGAATGATGGTGTTTCGGCTCCTGCTCGGAAGCGCAACGCTCGTCGTGGCCTGGGTCGTGATCCTGTTCATGCGCTTTCCCCTCGACCTCGCCGTGGCGCTCGGAATCGTCGCGCTGGTGTTGCCCCTGACGGCCCTCAAGCTGCCGACGGTCGTCTTTCAATCGGCTCTGCGCTTCGACTATGGGGCCGCGGTCGACATGGCGACGCGCGTGGCCACACTGCTGGCGGTCCTCCTGGTCATCTGGGCGAACGGAGGCTTGATCGCGGTGGCGGGAGCTTTGGTGGTGGCGGACCTGGTGGGATGGCTTCTCACGCGACACCTCGCCGGGCGAATCGTGCGCCCGGTCTGGCGTGTGGACCGCCGCTACTGGGGAACGATCCTTCACTCGAGCCTGCCCCTCGGCCTCGCCGCGTTGCTCAGTGCGCTCGTCAACCGCCTCGATTTCTTCATGCTCGAACGCATGACGGACCTCGGCCAGGTCGGGTTCTACGGGGCCGCCTACAAGGTCACGACGCTCGTGGAGCGGTTGCCACAGCTCGTCATGAACACCCTCTATCCCGTGATGTCGCGCGCGGCTCGGGAGGATCCCGCCCGCCTTCGGCGTCTTTATCGACGCAGCGTGGGGTGGCTCGCCGGCTGCGCGATTCCCGCCGCGGTGCTGGTGACGCTTGGCGCTGACCCGCTCGTGCGCCTGATCTTCGGCGGGGCGTATCAGGGGGCCGTCGCGCCGCTGCGCCTGCTCATCTGGGCGAGTGCCTGTCTCTACGCCGCGCTGCCCGGGGGGGTGCTGCTCATCAGCCTGCGCCGGGAGCGCGTGAATCTCGCGGCGCAGGCTGTCGCGCTCGGTGTCAATCTTGTGCTCAATCTCGCGTGGATTCCCCGCTGGGGCAGCGTGGGCGCGGCCCTCGCGACGGTCGTGAGCTTCGCTCTCATTCTCGGAATGACGGCGGTGGCCTCCGAACTCGCTCTCCGAGCGCGCGCAGCGGCGGCGCCGGCGCTCGAACACCCGGAGGTTGCGGAGCACGTCCCAGCCGGCCTGGTCGATCGCCAGTCGATGCCGTGAAGGTGCTCCATCTGTCGCCGACAGGGTTCGGCCCTGGCGGGGTGACCGGCGGTGGCGAGCGTTTCGCGAGAGAGTTGGCCCGGGCGATGGCGGCCAGGGCCGACGTGACGCTGGTGACCTTTGGGGACGGGCGGATGTCCAAGCGGCAAGGGTCTCTGGCGCTCGAGCAGTGGCCACGCGGCGTGCTCGCGCGCTGGCACCCACTCGCCGTCAATCCGCTGCGGTGGCGACTGCTTCGGTACCTGCGCTACGCTGACGTGATTCACGTCCACCAGGTGTTCACCTGGCTCGCCGCCTTTGCGGTGTGGGTGGGATCGCGGTGGGGCACGCCGACGTTCCTCACGGATCTGGGCGGCGGACACCCATATGCCCCGGCGAGCTATTTGCCGGTGTTGCCGCGGGCCACGGGTTTGTTGCTCCTCTCGGAGTACTCGCGCCGCCTGTGGGCGGAGCAGCCGCCTGGGTGCCGACCCGAGAGGCTCGAGGTGATCTCTGGCGGCGTCGATCTCGAGCGCTTCTCGCCTGGTCCGGGCCGGCAGCCTGGCAAGGTGCTGTTCGTGGGCCGCCTGCTCCCGCACAAGGGTCTCGAATACCTGCTGGAGGCCATCGAGCCGCCGATGCACTTGGTGGTGGTGGGGTCGGCCAGCCATGAGGGTTACGCGGGCGAGTTACAGCGGCGCGCAGCGTCGATGTCCGTGAGCTTCGATTTCGAGGCGACAGACAACCAGCTCGTCGCGCACTATCGGAGTGCGATGGCGACCGTCGTCCCGTCGGTGTATCGGAGCGCGAGTGGCGTCGAGACGCGCATTCCCGAACTGCTCGGCCTGGTGGCCCTCGAGTCGCTCGCCTGCGGGACGCCGGTCATCGTGTCCGACGTCGCGTCGCTCCCGGAGCTGGTGGAGGACGGCCGCACGGGCTTCATCGTCCCACCGAACGACGGTGTGGCGATCCGGGAGCGCCTGCGGTACCTGCTCGCGCACCCGGGGGAGGTGGAGCGGATGGGTCAGGCCGGCCGCGCGGTCGTGCAGGAGCGTTTTCGCTGGGACCGGGTCGTGGAGCGGTGCTTGCGGGTGTATGGAGACGCGCTCGAGGCAGCAGGTGCGCGCGTCGTATCGCGGTGAGCACGCTCGGACTGCGGATGAACATCTGTCGCACGGCGCGGAGCCGATTCGGAGGCGTGGGGCCTTCTCCGTGGCGCCTCGCCGGGCATCACCCCCGTCGACCTCGTGGGAGACGCGCCGGCCTCGAGGGTGTCGACGCGGCCGGGACGGCCGGAGAGTCGACGGGCCCGTGTCGCAAGGGCGGCGTTTCGGGCTCGCCGTGCGTGGTGCCCGGCCCGTGGTTCGCACGAAAACCGTGCCGCGCGGGGCGATAGGAAGATGAGCGACCAGCGCCTGCCGCGCACGCTCAACCTGGGTGCCGGCCTCGACCGCTCGGAGCCCGGCGCCGTGACCATCGATCGGAGCCCGCTCACGTCGCCGGATGTGCTCCACGACCTCGACCTGTACCCGTGGCCGTTTGACTCGAACAGTTTCGACCGCATCGTCTGTCGGGACGTGCTCGAGCATCTGGCAGACCTGGTTCGGGCCATGGAAGAGATCCACCGCATTGGTCGCCCTGGGGCGGCCGTTCACATCACGACGCCGCACTTCTCCTGCGCGAATTCCTTCACCGATCCGACTCACCGACACCATCTCGGGTATTTCTCGTTCGACTACTTCACGGGCGGGAATCAGTGGGTATTCTATACCCCCGTGCGCTTCCGACTCGTCCGACGGTGCCTGCGGTTCTACGGGCGGTACAAGAACGCGCCGATCCAGTGGTTCGCGAATCGCTACCCGCGATTCTACGAGGAGCACCTGTGCTGGATATTTCCCGCGTGGTACCTCGTGTTTGACCTCGAAGTCGTCAAGTGAAGGTCCTCCACGTCTGCCCGACGTACTTCGCCGACGCGTCGATCATCGGCGGCGCCGAGCGGTACACACTCGAGCTTTCGCGCGCGATGGCCGCGACGACCGACACCGTCCTCGTCAGCTTCGGGCCCCGGCGCGAGACACGGGACGAGGGCCAGCTGCGCGTCGAGGTGCTGCGGCGCAGTCTTCTCCCGGGCTTCGGTCCCCTGGCGTCGAACCCGTGGTCGCCGACCTTCGTGCGCTGGCTCCGGTGGGCAGACGTCGTGCATTGCCACCAGGTGCACACCCTCAGCACCGACCTCGGCGTTGTGCTCGGCCGCTGGTGGGGGAAGCGCGTGTTCGTCACGGACCTGGGTGGAGGCCATCGCTGGGCGCTCTCGAAAATCGTACCGATCCTGCCTCGGGCCCGCGGCCTGCTGCTGCTCTCGGACTTCTCGCGCAGGCTGTGGGCGGAACGAGCGCCCTCGAGGCGACCGGCCAGACTGGACGTCATCGGGGGCGGTGTCGACCCGCTCCGCTTCTCGCCCAGCGACGAGCCGAAATCCGACGAGACCCTGTTCGTCGGACGGTTGCTGCCCCACAAGGGGGTGAACTACCTGATCGACGCCATGCCCACCGACGCGCCCCTCCGGGTGGTCGGACGCGCGTACGACGACCATTTCCTGGCGCGCCTTCGTTCCCAGGCTGTGGGCCGGCGGGTGACCTTCGAATCGGTCGTGTCCGATAGCGAGCTCGTCGATCGGTACCGGCGTGCGTGCGTCACGGTGCTGCCGTCGGTCTACGAATCCGCGGACGGGAGCCGGACCCGCCAGCCGGAGCTGCTCGGTCTGGTGGTGCTCGAATCGATGGCGTGCGGGACGCCGGTGATCGTCACCCGCGTCGGGGCGCTGCCCGAGCTGGTCGACGACGGCGTGACCGGTTTCGTCGTCGCGCCCAACGACCCGGGCGCGATCCGGGAAAAGATCGAGTGGCTGCGGAGGGACCTGACGCGCGCGACGGAGATGGGACGCCGCGCCCGTCAGCGCGTCCTGGAGCGTTTCACGTGGTCGGCGGTGGTTGCCCGGTGCCTCCGTGCGTACCGAGAAGACAGTACGGGTTCGCCGACTGAGAGCGACGTCAGCGAACGGGGATGAAGACGGGTCGCGAGGGCCTTGTCGTCGTGTGTCCGACGGCCCCGGGGCGCCTCGACGGCGTCGCCGACTATGCCGGCTGGCTCGCCGCGCATTTGGCTCTGCGCGCACCGGCAACACTGGTGGGCTTGCCGGACGATCGTCCGGGCGTCGACGAGGACCGGGACGACGGTCGCTTTTGCGTCCCGCGGGTCACGCTTAGGAGCTGGCGTGATCTGTGCCGATCGAGCGACCCGCGCCTGGACGCACAAGTGGTCCTCCTGCAGTACGTGCCCCAGCTCTACTGGGGCACGCCCGGTCTGCCGTGGCTCCTCCTCTGGTTGGTGCGGCAACGCTGGCGCGGTCGGGTGGTGGGAGTGACCGTGCACGAGTACGCTGTGCCTGCTGGGTCGGTCCGGCGAGTCGTCGCGCGAACCTTGATGATCCTCGCCGTGGTCGTCCTCGGCATCCTCGCTTCCCACCTCTTCGTTTCCTTCGAGCTGCCTCGACGACGTGTCGGACGCCTGTTGTTCTGGAAGCGTTCGCGGATCACCGTCATGCCCGTCGGAAGCAATATCCTTCCGGTCGCAGGGAGTCGGCGACCGCAGCGACGGGACAAGGTGACGTGCGTGCTCTTCGGTCAGCCGGCCGCCATGAGCGCGCCGCTCGTGGCGGCTCTTGCGTCGTGGGTGCGCAGCGCGAACGGTCGTGTCGAGGTTCGCTGGATCGCGCGCGCGTCGGCTGACGTCAGACGTTTTCTCGATCCGCTCGCGGCAAGCGATCTCGGATCGATCGAAATCCTAGAGCGCCTGCCGGCCGCCGCGGTCTCGCAGACGCTCGCCTCGGCCGATCTCTTCCTGGCGCCCATCGTGGACGGCGTCTCCACGCGCCGCACGACCATCGTCGCCGCGCTGGCGCACGGCCTCCCGATCGTGGGCACCGACGGCGTCGGTACAGACGGCACGTTGCGGAATTCCGGAGCATGCGCTCTCGTGGCGCCGTCCGACGACGCAGGTTTCGTTGCGCTCGTGGAGGCGCTCGTGGGCGATCCCCGTCGGCGGGAAGAGATGGGCCGCGCAGCCCGGGCCCTGTACGAGTCCGCCTTCACGTGGGAGCACATCGCCGGGGCGTACGTTTCGCACCTGGGTGTGCCTTGATGGGTCGCGGCGCGAGGAGCGCCTGGGCGCGGGCCTCGAGCTGGCGGTTCAACTGGCGGTGAGCCTGTCGGAACCATTCATTCTCGGTATCTACCATCCCGCACAGGGTGTCGGCCACGACACGGGCGTTGCGCTCGTCGACGCCGCGGGCCAGCCCGTCGCGGCCCAGTCGGAGGAACGATTCACCCGGGTCAAGATGGACGGCGGTTTCCCGTTCCGCGCGCTCGAATCGCTGCTTCGGGCCACCGGTGTCACGCCGCGCGAGCTGACTGCCGTCGCCGTGCCGTTCATGAGCGCCCCGCGGCAGATCGCCGAGGGCTTTCGTCTGCTCGCCGCCTCGGTCCGAGATCCGAGCATTCTCCGTCGCCAGCTTCGGGATCGCTGGCAAGGCGACCGGTTTCAGCACGGCATGGCCCAGATCGGCGCCTACGACTATCTCGATCGCTACAGGCGCCGATTGCGCGACGTGCGCGACGAGGACGGCCGGCCGACGCTCGCCGACTGGCGGGCGTTTCTCGCGCACGCGGGGCTGGACCGGGTGCCCCTCGTACGCGTGGACCATCACCTCGCCCACGCGGCCGGGGCGTACTACACGAGCGGGTTCGACGAGTGCCTCGTCATCACGGCCGACGGGCTCGGTGCTCTCAAGAGCAGCATCGTGGCGGTGGGACGTCAGGGGCGCCTGCGGGTTCTTTCGCGGACGTTCTACCCCCACTCGCCAGGAGGATTCTGGGAGCTCGTCACGGTCGTCTGCGGATTCCACCACATGAAGCACGGCGGGAAAATCACCGGCCTCGCCGCGTACGGTAACCGCGACGCACCGTGTTATCGAGTGCTGCGGTCATGGCTCGAGGTCGACGGTCTGCGGCTTCGATCCCGACTCGACCCGGTGGCGGTCCGATCGGCGCTCGATGGCATTCCGCGCGAGGACATCGCCGCGGCCGCGCAGCGCCGCCTCGAGGAGGTCATCACCGCCCTCGTGCGCCACGCCGTGCGCCGCACGGGGCTCCGGCGAGTGGCGCTGTCGGGGGGCGTCTTCGCCAACGTCCGCCTCAACCAGGCCGTGGCCGCGCTGGACGAGGTCGACGAAGTGTATGTCTTCCCCGCGATGGGCGACGAAGGATTGGGTCTGGGCGCCGCGCTGTACGCGGTGGCCCAGCGCAACGGCCTGCGCCCGTTTCGGCTGCCTCATGTGTACCTCGGTGCTGAGTTCACCGAGGCCGAGATGGCCGCGGCGCTCGCGGACCAGGGGCTCGTGGCCGAGCGCCTGGCGGACCAAGAGCTGGCGGGGCATGTCGCGGAGTTGCTGGTGGCTGGCCAGGTTGTCGCCCTCTTCCGCGGGCGCATGGAGTTCGGTCCCCGAGCCCTGGGGCATCGCTCGATCCTCTATCACACGACCGACCCGACGGTGAACGACTGGTTGAACAAGCGCCTGGACCGGACCGAGTTCATGCCCTTCGCGCCCGTGACCCTGGACGAGGCGGCGGACCGCTGCTACGAGAATCTGGACCGGTGTCGCTACGCGAGCGAATTCATGACGATCACCTGTCCGTGCGCGCCGTGGATGCGGCAGGTCTCGCCAGCGGTCGTCCACGTGGACGGCACGGCGCGGCCGCAGATCCTGCGCCGCGAGGTCGACCCCTTCTACTACGAGATCCTGCGGCGGTATTTCGAGCGCACGGGCATTCCCTCGCTCATCAACACGAGCTTCAACATGCACGAAGAGCCCATCGTGTGTAGCCCGGCCGACGCCGTGCGCGCTTTCCAGCTCGGTCACCTGGACGCCCTCGTCATGGGCCCGTTTCTGGTGACGCAGAACCGTCGCCGGGTCGAGGATCCGTCGTGACCCGGCTCGGACGACGCGTGTCACCGCGGGGGGTGCTGGTCGGCCTCTTCGTACTCTCGCTCCCGTTCGTCAACCCGTACGTCCGCGGCGACGGCAACGGCTACTATGCGTACCTCCCGTCGATCGTGATCGACGGAGACCTGGATTTCGAGAACCAGTTTCGGCGAGGGGACCGCCTGTTCCGCGAGCTGTACTTCGATGAGACGGGCGCGCTGCGGCCGTCGATGCGGAGTCCGACGGGGCACGTGGTGAACCAGTGGGCGGTCGGGCCGGCCCTCTTGTGGTTCCCGTTGTTCCTGGCGGCGCACCTCCTGGTCAGCGTCATGTCGCTCCTGTCGGAGGCGGTGCCGGCTGATGGCTACGCGCCGCCGTACCGCTGGTTCTGCGCCATCGGGACGGCGCTGTACGGCTGGCTCGCCATCGTGCTGGGCTACGCCATCGCGAAGCGAGTCGTCGGCGTGCGGGCGGCCCTCGTGGGCGCGCTCGTCATCTGGGGGGCATCGTCGCTCCCCGTCTACATGTACTTTCTGCCGTTCCATGTCCACGCGCTGGCGGCGTTCAGCGTCGCCCTGTTTCTCTGGTACTGGCTGCGCGCGGAGCCGTTCGGGTGGTCGCTCGGGCGCTGGGCCGCCTGGGGTGCCATGGCCGGGTTGATGATCGCGGTGTACTACCTGAACGCGATCGTGGCACTCGTGGCGCTGGTCCAGCTCGCGCGGCGTGCCGTCGAGCAGGGCGGTCCGGGAGGACAAAGGCGGCTGGCCGTGGCTGGGGCGTTCGCCGCCGGCCTGGTCGCGATGCTGATGCCCCACTTCGTCGTCAAGACGATCCTCCACGGCTCGCCGGTCTCGACCGGATATCGCGATACGTTCTTCTGGACGACGCCGCGTTTCTGGGAGGTCGGCTTCTCGGCCGAGCACGGTCTGTTTTCGTGGACGCCCGTCGTGCTCGTGGCCCTCGTTGGCCTGGCGCGACTCGCCAGACGGGAGCCCGGGCGGTTCGGAACGCTCCTGGTCGTCTTCGCGCTCTTCTACTACGCCGTCGCGGCGTTTCAGAACTGGCACGGACAGTCGTCGTTCGGCAACCGTTTCTTCGTGTCCCTGACCGCCGTGTTCGTCGTCGGGGCCGCCGCGGTGGTCGAGCGTCTGGACGCTCGCGCGGCGCCCCGACGCCTCGTGTCCGCGGTCGTGCGCGCGGTGGCCGCGCTCCTCGTGGTGTGGAACGCTGGGTTTATCTTCCAGTGGGGGACCGACATCGTCCCCAACCGGGGCCCGGTCGAGTTCGCCACCGTGTTGCGCAATCAGGTGCAGGTGGTCCCGGGGCGCGTCGGTCGGTTCGCCTGGCGCTATCTCGTCGACCGGGCAGGTGTGACGGCCGAGGTCGAACAGCGGGACGCCGTCGAGCGCGAACGATACGAGCTGAAGCGATGACGATGGGCAGCGGGGATCGGGGGGATGGCGAGCGCTTCCGTCCGGGAGGGCGGGCGTGACCAGGACGGCACGGTTTCTCGTGTACGCCGTGTTCGTCTACACGTGCATCGAAGGGCTGGTCATCAACATTCTCTATCCGTCGAAGCTGCCCTTCATCTACAAGGATCTGCTGATCCTGATCCTGTATCTGTCGGTGCTCGCACCGGATCTCGACCGGGTATTTAACCCGACGCCGACGGCGGTGAAGCTCAACTGGGCGCTCGCGGTTTTTGCCCTCGTCATGGGGCTTTACCTGATCGTCCCGACGCGCGTCAGCCTGCTCTCGGAGCTGGTGGCGTTCAAGCAGCGGCTCTACTACATCCCGCTCATCTATGTGGCTTACTTGTTTGTCGCCACAACCGAGGATTTCAAGCGACTGCTCCTCGTGATGGCCCTCTCCTCGATACCCGTGTCGCTGTTCGGGATCTACCTCTATTTCGTTGGACCAGAGGGCCTGCACCGTCTCGGTGCTACCTACTCGGCGATCATCTTCACGCCGGGTCGCGAAAGCTACTGGCGGGTGCCCGGGACGTTCACGTCCCCGGGGCAGTATGGCGGGTATCTCGCCCTCACCCTGCTCGCCGTGGTCGGCTACCTGGCGTGCCGGGGCGTCCCTCGCCGCGTGCAACTGGTGCTCGGCGCCTCCGTCGTGCTGCTGGTGCTCGCCATGCTCACGTCCGGGTCACGGGGGGCGTTGGTCGTCGCATCGGCGTCCGTGGCACTCGCGTTTATCTTGTCCGGACGCCTCACCCGCACCGCCGTGTGGGCCCTCATTTTGTACGCCCTCCTGGCCTACGGCTTCGTCACGCTGGGACCGGCCGTGCGGGAGCGCTTCGGATCGATCGTGTCGTACGAGCACGTCGAGCGGTTTCAACGCACCTATTTTGGTCAATTGTTCTGGCCCAATCTCGCCGAGCATCCCGGGGGCCTCGGTCTCGGCACGGCCACGATCGGGGCGCGCCACTTCTCCGAGTTTCGCGAGGTGATCCTCATGGAGAGCTACCTCGGGATTCTCGCGGTGGAGACGGGTTGGCTGGGTCTGCTGGCGTTTCTCCTCGTCGCGTGGCAGGTGGTGCGGTTCGTCCTGCGGTTCCGCGAGCCGATGAGCGGATCGCCAGACGCGATGCTCTGGATGGCGTCGGCGGCGCAGGTTTTGAGCACCTGCGCATTCCTGCCCGTCAGCACCGGTCTCGACAGCGTGCCGACGAACCTCTATTTCTGGTTCACCGTCGGCGTCCTCATCCGGATGGTGGACATCGAGCAGTGGCGGCTCTGGCTGGCCAGCCGGCCCGAGGTGGAGGCGGTCGAGGCCGAGGAGCTGACGCCACGATGACGGCTCGGGCGCGTGTCTTGTTCATCAGCGGCGCTGGCGAGCGCGGCGGGGCGGAGACCGTCCTGTTGACCTTACTGCGGCACCTGGACCGCCGACGCGTCGAGCCGATCGTCGTCAGTTTGCGCGACGGTCCCCTGCTTCGCGACCTCGCGAACGTCGTCGGGCGACCCGTGACGGTCCTGTCGGCGCCGCGTTTTCGCCAGCTTGCCCGGGGTGCCGCGCTCGTCGGCGAGTTGACGCGGTTCATCCGCGACTCGCGCGTCGATCTGGTGCATGCCAACGGGACCGGGCCGCACCTGTACGGAGGCCTGGCGGCCTGGCGCGCCGGGGTGCCCTGCGTCTACCACGCGCACGATGTGGTCGAGTCGACCTGGTCAGCCCAGACCCTCGTCCAGCGGCTGGCCCTGCGCGTGCCGGCTCGTGCCGTGGTCGCCGTGTCCGAGTACGCGGCGAGGTCGCTCCGGGCCGCTGGAGCGCGGGCGCCGGTGCACGTCATCTACAACGGGGTCGAGGTCGACGCGCGGGCAATCGCGAGGCAGTCAGGGGCTCAACGTTCCGGGGCCGCGGCGCCGCGTGTCGTTTGGTGTGGCCGCTTGCAGCGCTGGAAGGGACCGCACGTTTTCGTCGAAGCCGCGGCCAGGGTTCGTCGCCAGGTGCCGACGGCGCGGTTCCTCGTCGTCGGGGGATCGCCGTTCGGACTCGAGCCGGAGCTGCCGGCAGAGCTGGAACGTCTACGAGACCGGTTGCAGCTCGAGACGGTTCTCGAACTGACCGGTCACCTCGCGGACCCGCGGCCGATTCTCGGCGACGCTGCCGTGGTGGTGGACTCGTCGGTTCAGCCCGGGACGGCCTCGATGGTACTGCTCGAAGCCATGGCGCTCGGCAAAGCCGTCGTCGGCTCGAGGCTCGGGGGCGTGCCGGAATACGTGGACGACGGGGTGACCGGCGTGTTGGTCCCCGCCGGCGACGTGGACGCGCTAGCCGGTGCGATCGTGAGACTGCTCGCCGACGAAGCCGAGCGGGCGCGCCTGGGAGCCGAGGCCCGTCGGCGCGTCGTCGAGCGGTTCAGCGCGGCGGCGGCCGCTCAACGGATGGAAGCGCTCTACGAGGAGCTACTGGCCTCGACCCCAGCGAGATCGGGCGGAGGGGTTGTCGACGCGAGCGTCCGCGCGAGCTGAACGCGCGTCCGCCGCGCCGGGATCGACCGTGAACCACGAACGATGAGTCGGTGGAAAACGCGCCTGTATCGTCGCGCGCTCGGGCGGTCGGTGCCGGTCGGCGAGGTGGCCGTGCCGTCCCGCGATCTGATCGCGTACTGCTGGTTCCGCGGCGGCCTGCCGTGGCTGCGCGGCCTGTGGTGGCGCTGGCGACTGGGCACTTGCGGCGGGCGCCTCTTCATCGGGCGTCGCGTGCGGCTCCGGTACCCGCGCTACATCCGCGTCGGGCACAACGTCTCGATCGGCGACGACACGTGGATCAGCGGTCTGTCCCGTGAAGGCGTGCACCTCGGGGATCATGTGCGCCTCCGCGAGCACGTGTGGGTGCAGGCGACCAGCACGCTCGACAACCTCGGTGTCGGCGTGCGCGTCGGTGAAGGGACCTACATCGGCCCCCGCTGTCTGCTCGGGGCGGGTGGCGGGATCACCATCGGTCGGCACGTCACGCTCGGAGCGGGGGTGCACGTGCTGGCGGAAAACCACGCGTTCGACGACCCCGATCGGCCCATTCACCTGCAGGGGGTCACGCGCCAGGGGGTGGTGATCGAAGACGAGGCGTGGATCGGCAACGCGGCGATCGTGCTCGACGGCGTTCGTGTCGGGCGTGGAGCTGTGATCGGTGCTGGCGCCGTGGTCACCCGGGACGTGCCGGCGCACGCCCTCGCCGTGGGTAACCCGGCGCGCGTCATCGGGACGCGCGGCGGAATGCGGACCGAGGGGTCATCCGCGCCCCCATCGCCGTGACCATCACCTTGTTTCGACCCTTCCCCGACGCCTACCGGCGGAGCATGCAGGTGTACGCCGACGAGCTCCGCCGGAATCTCCAGGCCGTCGTCGGAGAAAGCGACGCGGTGCGGGAGTGCGTGCTGCCGGGTGCCCGCACCGAACCGCCGTGGGCGCGTTACTGGGATCAGTACGTTGTTTATCAGCGATACGCGCGGCGGTGGGTGAGCGACGTCAACCACATCGTGGACCACGGCTATGGACACCTGGCCTACGCCCTGCCGCCGGCGCGGACGGTCGTGACCTTCCACGACGCGATCGTCACGAAGGTGCCCGGCGCGAGCTGGCGGACGCGGGTGTCGCTCCGCCACAGCCTCGGCGCCATCCGTCGCGTCGCGCGCGTCATCGCTGACTCGAACGTTTCGCGCGACGATTTCCTCTCGCTCGTCGACTATCCCGCCGATCGCGTTACGGTCGTCTACGCAGGCGTCGCCTCCAGTTTTCGCCCGCCGGTCGACCGCGGCCGAGTACGCTCGAGGCTGGGCTTTGTCCGCCCGACAATGCTGCACGTCGGGCACACGCAGGCGTACATGAACGTCCCGCGTGTGCTCGCGGTCGTGGCGCGTCTGGTGCGCGAGGGGGACGACGTCGAGCTCGTTCGCGTCGGTACCGCTCTGACGCGGGACCAGCGGCGTCTGGTCGAGACACTCGGACTCGACGGGCGCGTGCGCGAGCTCGGCTTCGTGTCCCGCGAAGAGCTGGCGGCGCTCTACGGGGCCGCCGACGTGGTGTTGTACGCGCCGCTCTACGCCGGCTTCGGCCTGCCGCCCCTCGAGGCGATGGCGTGTGGCACGCCGGTGGTTTGCAGCGACCGGGGCGCGGTGCCGGAGGTCGCAGGGGAGGCGGCGCTTTACGTCGACCCGACCGACGAGCGGGCGATGGCCGAGGCCGTCGGGCGCGTCCTGAGCGACCCGAACCTTCGAGAGATGCTAGTGGCGCGCGGACTGCGCCGCGCGGCGATGTTTACGTGGGAGGCGACGGCGTGCGCCGTGTTCCGCGTCTACGCGGAGGTGGCGGGTGTCTGATCGCGATCCCGATCGAGCCGATCCGGCGCGCCGCAGCGGCACCGGACCCTATCGGATCGCGATGATCCAGCGCTTTCTCCCGAGCCGCTCGCGGGGCGGCGTCGGACACTTCGCCCACGGGCTGGCCAACGCCCTCGTCGCCAGAGGTCACGCGATGACGATGGTCAGTCAGGACCCGGCGCCGGCCGACGCGCGCTACCAGGCGTGGACCGTTCCCGTCGGCTCGGGCCGCCTGGCGAGCACGCTCGCGCCGTTCGCGTTCCCGCTTCAGGTGGCGAGGCTCGACTTACGCCAGTTCGACATCATTCACGCGCAGGGCGACGACCAGTATCTTTCCCGCTGGTGGGCGCCGCCCGTCGTCCGTACGCTGCACGGGTCGTCGCTCGCCGAGGCGCTGCATAACGGGTTGCGGCGTGGGTCGCTCATGCGCTTGCTGATCCACCTGTGGTTCTATGCGGGCGAGCTCGTGGCCTGCGCGCGGGCTGACGCTGTCGTGGCGGTGTCGCGAGCGAGCGGCCGGCACGTGCCCCGTGTCGACGCGATCATTCCGAACGGCGTGGCCCTCGAGCGCTTCGCACCGCGCGGCGAGGCGAAAGCGAGTCGGCCCGTCATTCTCTTCGTCGGCGAGCTCACGAGTCGGAAGCGCGGCGACTTCTTGCTCGAGGTCGTTCGGCGGGAGGTGCGGCCCGCGTTTCCCGACGTGGAGGTCTGGGCCGTGAGCCCGGACGAGGCCCGGGGCGATGGTGTCGTGTGGCTGGGTCACGTGGATGACGAAAAGCTCGCCGATCTGTACCGCCGTGCGTGGGTGTTCTGTTTGCCGAGCTCGTACGAAGGGTTCGGGCGTCCATACGTCGAGGCGATGGCCGCCGGCACGCCCGTTGTCGCCACGATCAACCCAGGCGCGTGCGAGGTGCTCGAGCATGGGCGCCACGGGGTGCTCGTGAGCGATCGCGACCTCGGGTCGGCGCTGTGTCGCCTGCTCGGCGACCCCGATGCCCGGGCCCGGTACGCCGCGCTGGGGCTCGCCCGGGCGCGTGCCTTCGCGTGGGAGCGAATCGCCGAGTGCTACGAGATGATTTACGACGAGGTCCTCTCGCGCCGCAGGGTGCGCGGTGCGGCGTAGAATTCTCTTTCTCCATGGCACGTCCGAAATCGGCGGTTCGGACGTGTCGCTCGTCGAGCTGGTCCGTCATCTCGACCAGGCACGGTTTCACCCGATCGTCGCGCTGCCGGCAGTCGGACCGCTCGTCCCGCACCTCGAAGCGTGCGGGGCCGAGGTGGTCATCGCGCCCCGGATGAAGAAGCTGACGACGCGCCGCGGCCGGGCGTATCTGGTGCCCTACCTGGCCAACTATCCGTTCGCCGTCTCGTGGCTCGCTCGCCTGATCCGGGCGCGCGGCGTCGAGCTGGTCCACACGAACACGATCCATAACCTGTACGGGCTGGCGGCGGCTCGGCTGGCGCGCCGACCGCATGTCTGGCACGTGCGGGAGATCGTCTGGCAGTCTCGGCTCGTCCGCCGCCTGGAACGTGTGCTCGTCCTGCGCTCGGACCGGGTGATCGTGACGAGCGACGCCGTCGGGGAGCTCTTTCGTGACCTCGGGGGCGGCCTGCCGGCACACGTGTGCAAGGTGCCGAACGGCGTGGACCTCGACCTGTTCCGCCCGGGAGCGTCGAACGGAACTGTGCACGCGGCACTGGAGCTTCCGCGCGACGTGCCACTCGTCGGAGCTGTCTGTCGCCTCGACGCGTGGAAAGGCGTGGATGTCTTTCTTCACGCCGCCGCCCTCGTGCGGCGGCAATTGCCCGCGGCGCGCTTCGTCGTGGTCGGAGGGCCGATCGAGGGCCAGGAGGCGTACGCGGCCACACTGGAGCAGCTCGCCCGTCGACTCGAGCTGCAGGACATCGTGCGTTTCGCGGGCTGGAGATTTACGCCGAGGGACATGCCCGAGGTGTACCGAACGCTCGCGGTGGCCGTGTTGCCGTCGCGACGACCCGAACCGTTCGGCCTGGTGCTCGTCGAAGCGATGGCGTGTGGGCGTCCCGTGGTCGCTACCGACCACGGCGGTCCGCGGGAGATCTGCGAGCCGGGCGAAACCGGTGTGCTCGTCCCCCCCGGAGATCCGGACGCGCTCGCCGCGGCCATCGCCTGGCTCCTCGCCCATCCCGAGCGCGCCCGGGCGATGGGCGAGGCCGGTCGGCGCCGGGCGGAAGCGCGCTATGACGTGAAGCGGACCGTGCGGGCGGTCGAGGCGATCTACGACGAACTCGTGAGCGCCTGACCTCTGCACCGGAACGTGTGAGCTGCCACGGGGCGAAGCCGCCCAGAGGAAGAACCTATGTGCGCCATCTTCGGCTGGGTCGGTGCTGACGACGGTTGCGATGCGGGCGTCGTGGCGTCGGTTCGGCGCATGCGGGATGCGCTCGCGCATCGGGGTCCCGACGGCTGGGGCGTCGTGACGCTCGCGGGTCACGCGATCGATATCGAACACGACGCCGGGGAGCCGACTCGCCGGTCACGCCTCTCGCCGGCTGCGCACGCGGCGGTGCTCGGGCATCACCGCCTGGCCATCATCGACCTGACCCCTGGTGGGCGTCAGCCGCGGTCGACGCCGGACGGGCGTTTCTGGATTACCTACAACGGCGAGATCTACAACTACCGCGAGCTCCGACGCGACCTGCAAGAGGCAGGCGTGGCCTTCGAGTCGCAAGCGGACACAGAGGTGGTGCTCGCGCTGTTTGTCCGCGAGGGGCCACGCGCGCTCGACCGACTCCGCGGCATGTTCGCCCTCGCGGTGTGGGACGATCTCGAAGGGGCCTTGTTTCTCGCCCGCGACCGATTCGGGATGAAGCCGCTCGTATGGACCGAGCCGCGAGCCGGCACGCTCCTGTTCGCTTCGGAACCCAAGGCGTGTCTCGCGTCGGGTCTGGTCTCTCCCGACGTCGATCCTCCGACGGAGGCGCGATTCCTGCGGCGCGGCTATTTGCCGACGACCACGAGTGCGTATCGCTCGCTGCAGCCGCTCGCGCCGGGCCGCTGGTTGCGATGGACGCGCGACGGCATCGTGACAGGACGGTACTGGTCGCTCGACGCGGCGCTCGGCAACGGTCCGGCACGGCGGGCGCGGGTGGAGGAGGCCGCCCAGACGCTGGACGCGGCCCTGACCGACTCGGTGCGCGCGCATCTGGTCAGCGACGTCCCGGTCGGGCTGTTCTTGAGCGGGGGCGTGGACTCGACCGCCGTCTTGGCGGCCGCGCGCCGAGTGTCGAGTGGGACCCTCCGCACGTTCACCGTTGGGTGTCCGGGGATGCCGTGGGACGAGAGCGCGTCGGCGCGTGCGACCGCCGCCCGCTTCGACACGACGCATACCGACATCGTCGTGACCGCTGACGAGGTCTTCGCCGGTGTGGACCGCTTCTTCGACACGATGGACGATCCGACCGCCGACGGTCTCAACACGTTCGTCGTGGCTCGTGCGGCGCGCGAGGCTGGCCTGAAGGTCGTAGTGTCGGGACTGGGCGGCGACGAGCTACTCGGCGGCTACGGAAGCTTTGTCGGGGTGCCGCGACTCGCGCGCGTCCTGGCACTCGGCCGACGCGCGCCGGCCCTCCCCCGCGCGGCGGCGGCGGTCGCCACGCGGCTCGCGTCCGGGGGGGCGCGCAAGATCGCGGAGATCCTCCGCGATGCACCCTGCGATGTGGAAGGCGTCTGGCGGCGCTACCGGGCCCTCTTCACGCGGGACCAGGTTCTGGCACTCGCCAGGTCGGGGTTCGACGTCGACCCCCTCGAGGAAGCTGTCGGCTCCTGCCTGACAGACGGACGCGAAACGGCCGGAGCTGCTCGGAGCTGTTTGGGGCCTTCAGGGCCCGGCGACGACGAGACCTTCTGGCGGATCGTCCGGTGCGAGGTGGCGGAGTTCATGATCCCCCAACTGCTCCGCGACGCAGACCAGTTCACCATGACCTGGGGCCTGGAGCTGCGGACCCCGTTCGTCGATCACGCCTTCTTTGCGGCCATGCGCCGCGTCGGCGCGTGGCCGCGCCGTCGCGGCCTCAGCTTCAAGGCCACCCTGTTCGCGGCGACGCCGCAGCTTGTGCCGCCTGCGCAGGCCAACCGACCGAAGCGAGGATTCGTTCTGCCGATGGACCGCTGGCTGCGCGACGCGCTGTCGGGGGAGCGTCCTCGGGACGAGGGGTTTGCGGCCTTGCGTTCGGAGCCGCGATACCGAGTCGTTGTCGACGACTTTCTGCGCGGCCGCCTGCACTGGTCGCGCCCGTGGGCGCTCTACGTCCTCGAGCGGTGGCGCCAGGGCCGCGGGTTCGCGACCGCCCGAGAGAACGCTCGCCGATCGCCGTGACGTACGACTCGGCGCCGAGCATCGAGGCGGGTCCCGCCCGGCCGCTCTTCGATTGCCGAGGCTCACGCGTTCGGGGGCCAGGCTTGGGCGCGCCGCGCAGGATCCTCTACCTCCAGGGCACCTCCGAGATCGGCGGGGCTGACGTCGCGCTGCTGCGACTGGTCCGCCGGCTGGACCGCTCTCGGTTTCAGCCCCTGGTCGCCCTGCCGGCGCTCGGCCCGCTGGTGCCCGAACTCGGTGCGTGCGGAGCGGAGGTCGTCGTGGTGCCTCGGATGAAGAAGCTGACCGATCGGCGCGGGCCAGCGTATCTCGTCGAGTACGCCTGCAACTACCCGATCGCCGCCGGCAAGCTCGCCCGCCTGATCCGGGCGCGCCACGTCGACCTCGTGCACACGAACACGATTCACAACCTGTACGGACTGGCCGCCGCGAAGCTGGCGAGGCGGCCCCACGTGTGGCACGTGCGGGAGATCGTCTGGCAGTCGCGCGTGCTCCGACATATCGAGCGCGCGCTCGCCCTGCGCTCGGAACGCGTCATCGCCATGGGCGAGGCGGCGGCCGCGCTGTTTCGACGATCCGACGGACGACTCCCAGCGCACGTGCGCCCGGTCGCCGAGGGGGTCGACATCGATGAATTTCACCCCGCCCCGTCGGATGGAAGCGTGCACGCCGCGCTGGGGTTTTCCGCCGATGCGCCGCTCGTCGGGACCGTCTGCCGGCTCGACGCGTGGAAAGGGGTGGACGTGTTCCTGCACGCCGCCGCGCTCGTCCGGCGGACCATCCCGACGGCCCGGTTCGTTGTGGTCGGGGGGCCGATCGAAGGGCAGGAAGCGTACGCGACCACGCTCGAGCAACTCGCGCGGCGCCTCGGGCTCGACGAGGTGGTGCGCTTCACGGGGTGGCGGTACGGGCCGGCGGAGATGCCTGCGGTGTACCGGGCGCTCAGCGTCCTGGTGCTGCCCTCGCGACAGCCGGAGCCGTTCGGGCTCGTGATGGTGGAGGCGATGGCGTGCGGCCGGCCCGTGGTGGCCACGGACCACGGTGGGCCGCGCGAGATTTGCGAACCGGGCGAGACCGGGTTGCTCGTGCCGCCGGGAGACGCCGACGCACTGGCGGGGGCGGTCGAGTGGGTCCTGACGCACCCGGAGCGCGCGCGGGCGATGGGCGAGGCGGCCCGGCGACGCGCCGAGGCGCGCTACGACCTGAATGCGACGGTGCGCGCCGTCGAGGCCATCTACGAGGAGCTGCTGCACCACCCGACGTCACGCTGATCGCGCTGATGGATCTCTCGGTCATCATCGTCACGTACAACTCCGAGCCCTATATCGACGCGTGCCTCCGGTCGCTCGAGGCCACGCTCGACCCGCGCACGGTCGAGGTGTGCGTGGTGGACAACGCGTCGACCGACGCGACCTGCCGGATCGTCCGGCGGCACGCGGATCGGGTGCATCTGGTGGCCAATCCGCACAACCTCGGGTTCGCCGCCGCCCTCAACCGCGGCCTGGCCGCCACCCGAGGTCGCCACGTCCTCTGGCTCAACCCGGACGCCACGCTCGAGAACGGCGGGGCGCCAGTGCTGGTGGCGTACCTGGACGAGCACCCGGAGGTGGGCATCGTGGGTCCGAAGATCTTGGATCCCGATGGGCGTTTGCAGCGATCGGCCCGGGCCTTTCCGTCGTACGACTGGCCGCTCGGGCACCGGCACGGGTGGCTGACCCGGCTGTTTCCGGCCAACCCGTTTTCCTCGCGTTACCTGCTCGCGGACCTCGACCCCTCGGCCGTTCGCGACGTCGACTGGGTGTCGGGCGCGTGTCTGGTCCACCGGCGCGAGGTCGCCGAGCGCCTCGGCGGCCTCGACGAGCGCTTTTTCATGTACTGCGAGGACGTCGACTTCTGCCTGCGCGCGCGGCGGGCTGGCTGGACGGTGCGGTATCATCCGGCGCTCATCGTCCGGCACCACGTGGCCGGCAGCACGCGCCAGCAGTCGACGCGGATGCTCCTCGAGCGGCACCGCAGCTTGTGGCGGTACTACCGGAAGCATTTCCCGCGCAATCCGGCCATCGACGCGGTGGCCTGGGCTGGCATCTGGGGTCGCCTGGCGCTGGTGCTCGCGGGGCACGCGCTCGCGCGCCCGGTTCGTCGGCCGAGACGTGTGTGACGCCCGCGTGAGCGCTTCTGGCCCGGTCGACCCGCTGCTGGTCCAAGCTGGCGCGCGCATCGTGGCGAGCCGCGCGAAGCGCGCGCTCGACGTGGTCCTCGGTACGCTCGGGCTGGTCGTCTCCTCGCCCCTCTGGCTCCTCTTCGCGGCGGCGATCAAGCTCGACGACCGCGGGCCGGTGTTCTACGTGCAGCCACGCGTCGGGCTCGGCGGCGGCACCTTCCCCGCGCTGAAGTTCCGGTCGATGATTCCCGACGCCGAAGCGTGTGAGGGCCCGCGGCAGGCGACGCCGCGCGACCCGCGGGTGACCCGCGTCGGGCGCCTGCTGCGCGCGACGGCCATGGATGAGCTCCCGCAACTGTGGAACATCGTCCGTGGCGACATGAGCTTCGTCGGCCCGCGCGCCCTCAGGCCCGGCGAAATCGAGGCGAACGGGTCCGGCCGCCTCGAGCGACTCGAGGACGTGCCGGGCTTCGCGGAACGGTGCCTCGTGCGCCCGGGACTCACCGGGGTGGCGCAAATCTACGCGTCGCGGCACCTGCCCCGGCGGCAGAAATTCCGCTACGATAGGCTCTACTTGCGGCGCCAATCGTTCTGGCTGGACGTGCGATTGATCGCGTACTCATTCTGGATTAGCCTGTGCGGGACCTGGGAGCGTCGCGGTACCCGTCGCGGATGGTCCCGGCGCCGGGCCGGGTGAAGGGCGGAGGCGAGGCTGTGCACGACGTCATCGTCGTCGGCGCCGGACCTGCCGGGCTGGCGGCTGCCGAAAGCTTGGCGGCCCGCGGCCGTGACGTGCTGGTCCTCGAGGAGCACGACCAGGTGGGCTACCCGGTCCACTGCACGGGCGTGATCGGTCGCGAGGCGTTCGACGAGCTGGCCTTGCCGCGCGAGGCGATCCTCGGGTTCGCGCGCGCGGCGATGTTCCGCGCGGCGGACGGCCTGGCCGTCGCCGTGGAGAGCGACCGCGTGGTGGCGGCGGTGGTGGACCGGGGACGCTTCGACGCGCTCCTGGCGGCCCGCGCCGCACGGGCGGGCGCCCGGGTCGAGACCGGGGCGCGCGTGCGGCGCCTCGAGGTGGGCGCGCGCCAGGTGTCGCTCTGGACGACCTCGGACGCGCCTCCCCGCCGGGCGCGAGCCTGTGTGCTCGCCTGCGGGGCGCGCTATCGCTTCAACCGCGAGCTCGGTCTCGGCGTCCCGCGCGCGTTTCTCCAGAGCGCGCAGGTCGAGGTGCCGTTTCCCGAGACACCTTACGTCGAGGTGCAGTTCGGCCGCGAGATCGCGCCCGGCGGCTTCGCCTGGACCGTGCCGTTCGCCCGCGACGGGCGGCCGTACGCGCGCCTAGGCCTGATGTGCACGCGCGACGCCGGTCGGAGGTTCGCCGCGTACGTCGCCGACCGCGCCCGCCGGGCCGGCCTCGACGCGCTCGCTCTGCCGAGGCCGCGACTGAGGTTCCTCCCCCTCGCGCCGGTGCGCCGGACCTACGCGGCCCGCGTCCTCGCCGTCGGCGACGCCGCCGGGCTCGTCAAGCCGACGACGGGCGGCGGGATCTACTACAGCCTGCTGTCGGGCCGCCTCGCCGCGGACACGCTCGACGCCGCGCTCGCCAGCGACCGGCTGGACGAACGTCACCTGCGGGTCTACGAGACCCGGTGGCGCGAGCGGCTGGGTCCGGAGATCCGCGCCGGCCTGGCCTTCCGGACGCTGGCCGTGCGGTTGAGCGACCGCGCCGTGCGGACGCTCGTCGAGCTGGCGCGCGTCGACGGCCTGGTCCCGCTCGTCAAGGAACGGGCGAGCTTCAACTGGCACCGCGCCGCGGCGCTCGCGCTGCTCAAGCACCCCGCCTTCCGCCGAGCCGTGCTCGCCTCGATCCTCACCTGACGCCCTCGCCCGGCTGCGGGTCTGGGACGCGCCCGTGACCGATTTCGAGCCGCTCGAACTCTTCGCCGCAGCGGTCTGCGGCGAGATCAAGCCTTGGCCGTTTGCCGGCGACGAGCCGGCGGTCCGGGCGTCTCTCGACGCTGTGCGGTGGCACGGGCTCGTGCCACTCGTGGCCCACCACCTGCGGGAATCCGGGGACCGGTGCGACTGGCCTGTCGGGCTTCGCGCGGCCCTCGACGCCGAGCGGCGGGGCGCAGCCGTCATCGAGGATCGCTCGCGGGCGGAGGTCGCCAGTGTGCTCGCCGCGCTCGAGGACGCCGGGATTCGGGCGCTCCTCTTCAAGGGCACCGCGCTCGCTTACTCGGTGTACGCGCGGCCGTGGCTTCGCCCGCGCCTCGATACGGATATCCTCGTGGCGCCGTGCGACCGCGACGGCGCGCGGCGGATCCTCGAGGCGCGTGGGTACCGACGAACGCCGCTTGTCGACGGCTCCCTCGTGATGCGGCAGGCCGAGTACGTGCGCGAGGAGGCGGCCGGGCTGTGTCATGCCGTCGACCTGCACTGGCGGCTCGGCAATGCCCCGGTCCTGGCGGGCCTTTTTTCCTTCGACGAGCTCTGGTCGCGCGCCGTCCGCGTCCCGGCGCTCGGGAGCGCGGCGCGCGCGCCGGAGCCGGTCGACGCGCTCCTCATCGCCTGCGTGCACCGCCTGGCTCACCACGAGTGGGCGCCTCGGCTAATCTGGCTGTACGACGTGCACCGCCTCGCCGGCGTGCTGAGCCAGGCGGAGCTTGAGACGTTCGCGTGCCGGGCCGTTTCGAAGCGGGTGGCGCGCGTTTCGGCCGCCGCGCTCGCCGAGGCGTCGGCCGTCTTTCCGTTGCGGCTCGCGGTGGAGCGCGAGAGACTCGACCAGATCTTCGCGTGCGCCGCCGCGGACGAGCCGTCAGCCCGTTACCTGCAGCCGGCGAGTCGCCGGGTCGCGGCCCTTCTGCGCGATCTGCACCTGTTCGATACGTGGTCGGCGTCGGCGCTCTGCCTCCTCCAGCACCTCTTCCCCAGTCGCGCCTACATCAAGGCCACTTACGGGCGGTCGCACGCGGCGCTCCTGCCGCTCCTCTACGCGCACCGGTTGTCTACCGGTGTTTGGCGGTGGTTGAGGCGGCCTGATGGTCTCCCCATGGGGGAGCGCGACTCCGGCGGCGGGGGCGCCCGCGTCAGACGTCGCCGAGTGTCGGGCGCGGAGCCTGGGGAGCTTCGGGGAGGCGCTCCTCGCGGGCACCCGTAAACCAGTCCATCAAGCGCGCCAGCCGGCCGCGCCGCGCGACGAGGATCTCGTGGGCGTGCTCGAGCACGTCGAGCGCCTCGCGGAGCGACGAGACGACGCCGATGCCGCGGTTGAGCGCATGCTGGCGCACCACTTCGTCGCCCGGCGGGCGCAGGATCAGGATGGCCTTCGCCTGCGAGGCGCCCACGACGTCGACGCAGTTGTGGAGCTGGTCGTCGACCACCATGTCGAGGCGGAGCGCGTTGGCGAGGTCGCCGCGCGAGCCGGGCACGGTCAGGACGGTCGGGAGATAGAAGCCCTGCTGCTCGATCCACCACTGCGTCTGGAACTGCACGGCCTCGCCGACGGTCTCGGGGCGCCGCGTCATGAAGACGACCTCCCATTTCAGCCGTCGCGACAGGCCGTACAACCGCGCGATCTCGCCCGGCTCGCAGGGTGGGAGCGTCGTCCACCAGTTCGGCGTGCGCCGAACGATCTCCCAGGCCCGTTTGATCTCGCGCTCCGAGAGCGACTCGGCGCCGGCCTGCTCCGGGTCAGCACCCGCCGTCGCGCCGGGGCCGCGCGCCATCGCCTCGAAGGTGGTGCGAAAGTCCGCCAGCACGCCGTCGATGTCGAAGCCGACGCGCAGCGACATCAGGAATCTCTCGCGTGGCCGTCGAGGTGCGCGGGCCGATGAACCACGAGGGCTGCGGCGACGGCCACGAGGACGGCGTTGGCCGGCGTCAGGAGCCCCGACTCCCAGAGGCTCTGCACCGCGACCCCCACGATGCCTGCGAGCGCGCCGGCGCGAACGTGCCACATGGGCGAGCGGTCGGCGTCCATCGCGGCGCGCGCGGCTCGCCAGAAGGCCACGACGGCGACCGCTGCGGGCAGGGTCAGGAGAAGGCCACCTTCGGTCGCGAGCTGGAGGTACTGATTGTGCGCGTGGTTGAAGAACACCTCGCGCGCGGTGCTCTGATAGACCACCATCGCCGTCGCGTAGCCACCCAGGCCCACGCCAGCCACCCAGAAATCACGAATGATCGTCAAGGTGTCGCGCCAGATGACCAGCCGGCCGCTCGCTCCCTCGATTGCCAGGTCGTCGAGGCGCTGCAGCAGCATACCCAGGTTTGCCCACGCCGCCAAGGCGATGCTGGCCACGCCCAGGAACAGGACGACCGCCCACCGGGCGCCGGCGCCTGGTGCGCCCCGGCGCACCCAGAACCCGAACAGGCCGGCGACGATCAGGCTTCCGGCGGCCGCCCGCGACCTCGATTGCACGAGCGCCACGAGCATGAGCGCGGCGGCGGCGGCCAACCAGATCGCTCGCGTGTCGAAGCGCCGCAGCCAGCGCATCACGCCCGCAGGACCGCGCCAGTGCGGCGCGTGAGACTGGAAGTGGGCGGCCAGGTAGCCGACGGCGAGGGGCAGCGCGACGAGCAGCCACGTGGCGAAGTGGTTGCGGTTGGCCATCGGGCCGAACGGCTGCGCACCAGGCTCCAAGGGCGTCCACCAGCCGTAGATCCGGCCAGGCGCGACGGCCCGCTGGACGATGGCGAGAAGCGAGGCGGCGAGACCGAGCCACGTGATCCCGCGGGCGATCCGGCGGGCCCCGCCGTGCTCGAGTGCGGTCCGGCAGGTCCAGAACAACAGCAGGACGCCACCCGCCACCAGGCATGCGTAGGCCGTCGACTCCGGCGAGAGCGCGAGCGGGCGTGCCCCGCGCACCGACCGCACGCTCGCCAACCCGGCGTCCACTCGATACGCGGCGTCGAAGGCCGCCAGATGCGGGGAGAGGCGATCGAGGACCGCCGGGGGGAACGGGACGAGCGTCACCAGGGCCAGTGTCGCCCCAAGACCGAGCGAGAGGTCGAGCCACCGCAGGACGGCGGTCCCGCCGAGCCGGGGATGCCTCGCCACAGCCAGCACGATCGTGCCGGCCACGACCGGCATCGCGGCCCAGGGATACACGGCGCCAAAGGCCGCGAGCGACCAGGCCACGAGCGTCGTGACCGCCAGGGCGGGAAACCGCCGCCGTTCCCTCTCAGGCCTTGGCCGTCGCGGGTCCGTAGTAGCTCTTGTACTGGTAGCCGTAGTAGCGCGAATAGTAATACTTGTGGCGCTCGAAGTTGACCCGGTTGAGCACGGCCCCGACCACGTGCGGCTTGCTGACCGAGAGCATTTCCACCGCGCGTTCGGCCAGTCGCCGTCTGGTCATCTCGGACCCGAGGACGAACACGACGCCGGAGACGAAGGGTGTGAGGACGACGGCGTCGGTGACGGCGAGCACCGGCGGCGTGTCGATGATCACCCAATCGAAGGGACCCGTGGCCAGGTTCTCCACGAGGCGCTTCATGCGCTCGGAGGCGAGGAGCTCCGAGGGATTCGGTGGCGTCCGGCCTGCGGTCAACACGTAGAGGTTCGGGTCGTCGGTACGCTGGATCGCCTCCCGAACGCGCGCCTGGCCGACGAGCAGGTGCGAAAGTCCGACGGTGTTTTGGACGCGCAGCGTCCGGTGAACCCCGGGGCGGCGCATGTCGCCGTCGACCAGCAGGACGCGCGAGCCACCGAGCGACAGTACGATGGCCAGGTTGCATGCCGTCGTGGTCTTGCCCTCGAGCGGCTGCGCACTGGTAACGACGATGACACGCGTCCGGTCGCCACCGCTCGTGAAGACGAGCGACGTGCGCAGCGTGCGGTACGCCTCCCCGAAATCGTGGGGTACCGGCCCTGAAAGAATCGGCGGGCGGTCGCCCCGAACCGCCGGGACCAAACCGAGGAACGGCACATTCAGCCGGCGCGTGATGTCCTCGGGCGTCTTGATCGTATCGTCGAGATAATCGAGACCGAACGCCAGAGCGATCCCGAGGGTCAGTCCCACGGCGAGCGCGACGAGCAGGTTGCGCGGCACGTTCGGTGTGAACGGCGCGCCAGGCACCTCGGCCCGGTCCGTCACCCGCACGTTGTTGGCTTTGCTGTTGCTCGCGACCTGCAGCTCCTGCTGCTGCTGCAGCAGGCGCTGGTAGATCTCGCGGTTCGTTTTCGCCTGGTTCTCGAGAACCGAATAATCGATGCTCTTGCGATTCAGCTCGGCCGCCTCGCGTTCGACCTGGGCGTACTGCGCGGCCAGCCGCCGCTCGTCCTGGAGCGCGCTCTCGTAGTCCTGGCGCACCGACTCGACGACCTTGGCGACCTCGGCCTGGAGCCGCCCCTTTGCATCCTCGATCGCTGCGGCCACCTTCTTCATCTCCGGGTGCAGCTCGCCGTACCGCTGCGAGAGCTCCCGGCGATCCTGCTCGAGCTTCTGCAGCTCGAGCTTGATGCGCTGAATCGCGCCGTTCTGCGCGATGACCGGGTAAGTGTCGGCGGCCGGGTCGTCCGCCTTGAGGTCTTTGATCTGGTTGTACAGCGTCTCCTTCTGAACGCGGAGCGCGCGCGCGCGCGACGCCTGATCGTTGAAATAGTTCAAGCGGTTCGCGACGACGTTGACGTCGCCGAGCGAGAGCGCGTTGTGCTGCTCGCGGTAGTTCGCGAGCGCCTGCTCGCTCTCCTGCACCTTGCGCTGCTGCTCGGCGATCTGCCCCGCCAGCCACTCGAGGGTCTTCTGCGTGGCCTGCTGCCTCAGCTCGAGGTTCTGCGCCACATAGGTGTCCGCAAGCGTGTTGGCCGCGAGCGCGGCGAACTCGGAGTCGGGAAACACGTACGACACGTTGACGAGCTGGCTCATCGGCTCCGGATCGACGCGAACGCCGGCCAGGAACGCGCCCACGAGCGCGCTCTCCGCCGCGCTCTCGTCAGGCAGCGGCGCCTCGGCGGGCGCAGGCTTCGAGACGAGCGCCGCAAGGGCAGCCGAGAGGCGCGCACGGTACGACGCCATGACCGCGCGCACCCCCGACGGGCGGCGGAGCGCGGCGGTGAACGCCGGGTTGTTCGCCAGGTCGAGCTGGCGCACCACCTTGCGCGCCAGATCGCGGCCCCGCAGGATCGCATACTGCGTGTTCTTGTACACCTCCGGATCCTGGTAGACGCTGACCGGCGCTTCCTGGAATCCCGCGATGGGAGGGCGCTCCTCCTCGATCTGCACGCGAGCCGTGGCGCGATAGAGGGGCACAGCCGTGTAACTCTGGACGATCGCCCCGACCATCACGAGGCCGAACACCGTCCCGACGATCCGCCGGTAGCGGTAGATGACCCCGAGGCGATCGAGCAGGTGCACCTCGGGCTCCGCCTGGAACCCAGCGAAGCCCGGTGGGAGCCCGTAGGGCACCCCGGCCGCTGGCTGGCCCGCAGGCGGCTTCGAATGTGGCATACGCCGATGGTCCTCGGCCGGACTACCGTGACGGGCTGGCGGGCTGCGCCGACGGCGCAACCGCCGTCACCCCCAGCGACGCCGCCGTCGAGACCACGGTCGCAGCCGTGTTGTCGAACAGGCCAGCGAACCACGGGGCCCGCGCGGCGAGCCGCACGAAGGTGGCCACCGTCTCGCCAGGCGCGACCGCGAACGGCTGCCCGAGCGCGATGACGCGTCCGCGCTCGTCGAGGAGCTCCACGACATAGGTGGCGTTCCCCTCGACGTTCTGAAAGACGAACTCGCCCGAGGCGTCCGTGACCGCGCGCGCCTCGGCGCGACCGCTCGTGACGTTCCGCAACTGGACCGTGGCGTAGGCAATGGGCGCGCTCGTAGCGGTCCAAGCGAACCCGATAACGCTCGTGCTGCGCGCGGCGACCGCGCCGCCCGCAGGCGGGGCCGGGAACCTCGGAGTCAAACTTGCGACACGCCCCGTCGGGGACTGTTGGGCCCCGAGCCACACGCTTCCCCCGACCAGCGCGGCGGCCACAGAGATGCCGACGCCGGCAAGCTTGACGCGCGCCACTCCTCAGCCCTCCAGTCCGTGTTCCCCGGGCAAGCCCCCGTCACCGGATGTTTCGAACGACGAGCCGTCCACCGTGAGCGACACCATGGACCATTAAAGCACTCTATACCGCCTCCCGACAAGCGGTCGGTGTATGCTACTCCCGGAGCCGGCGCCAGGCAACGTGCGAGCCGCTCGGCCGACCGGCGGCGGGAGATGAGCCGGTAGCCGACCGCCGCCGGGCTCGGCGGGCACACCGGTCGACACTGTTTGATGGATATCACGCTCGAGAGCGGCGTGACGATTGACCCCGACGTCGTCTTCCGCGACCTGGACGGGGAGGCGGTGATTCTCCACCTGGGCACCGGGTTGTACTACGGTCTGGACCCGGTCGGCACGCGAATGTGGATTCTGCTCGCCGAGTACGGCGATCTCGCCCGGGTGTTTGCCGCGTTGCGCGAGGAGTTCGACGTGTCGCCCGACACACTTCGGGCCGATTTGCTGCGGCTCGTGACCGAGCTGCACGAGAAGGGCCTTGTCCGCGTTGGCTCCGAGGTCGCGTAGCCTCGCCGGGTGGTGCGTTCACCTCGAGGCCTTGCTGTGGCTGCTCATCGCGGCGGTTGCCCTGCGCGTCCTGCCCTTCCGGCTGGTTCGACAGGTTCTGTGGCGCGCGAACGAACCCCGGCGCCTGGCGGCGCCCGGTGAGGTGGACGTGCTCGCGGCAGCGGTCGCGCGCGTCGCCGAGTGGTGTCGGCCCGCGGCGACGTGCCTGGCCCGATCCGTCGCGCTCACTCGCGTGCTGGCCCGTCGTCGCCTCGACGCCGCGCTCGTCGTTGGGGTCTGTCCCGTTGGCGGTGGGCTGGCGGCCCATGCGTGGGTCGAGCACGAGGGCCGCCGCATCGAACTGGAACACACCGGCGGGTGGTCGGCTGAGTTTTCCGTGCTCTGGCGCGCGGGCCGGCGGGGAGATCGGGCGCGTTCACGCGCCTAGCGGTGGAGGCGGGAGCCCGAGGGCACGCGCGAGCCACGCGCGCGACGCGAAGCGAGAAGCCATGGGTGGTCTGGCCGGTCTCTTGCGTCGGGATGGTGCCCACGCCGACCGGTCCGTGGTCGCCCGCATGCTGGACGCGATGCGGCACCGCGGACCGGACGGCGCCACGGTGACAGTTCGGGGCCCGGTGGCCCTCGGTCATCTCGCCCTCGAGACGACTCCCGGCGCGAAGCAGTCGGCGGTCGGGGACGCGCTCCGCGGCGTGTGGCTCGTCTTCGACGGCCGACTGGACAATCGCGACGAGATCGCGAGGGCGCTGGGTGTCGGGGCGGCGGACGCGCGCGTCTGTGACCCCGCGCTCGTGCTTGAGGCGTACACTCGATGGGGCGAGCAAGCGTGCGCCCGGCTCATCGGCGACTTCGCGCTGGCGCTCTGGGACGACCGACGCCGGACGCTCCTGTGCGCGCGCGACCCGCTGGGCATTCGCCCCTTCTACTATCACGCCGGCGCGTCCGCGTTTTTGTGGGCCTCGGAACCGCAGGCGCTCTTTGCCGACGAGGCGGTGACGCGTCGGCCGAACGAGGGCTTTCTCGCCGAGTGCCTGGCGAACCAGCCCACCAGCCTCGACGAAACGGTCTTCGCGGACATCCGGCGCCTCCCCGCGGCGCACGCGCTCATCGTCTCGCCACAGGGCCAGCGCGTCTGGCGTTATTGGGATCCCGAACCCGTCGAGCTTCGGGGGTTGACCGATGACGCCTACGCCGACCGACTTCGAGAGACGATTGGACGGGCCGTCGCGGCCAGGCTGCGCGGGCCGGCGGCAGTGGGCGCGCACCTAAGCGGCGGCCTCGATTCATCGACGGTCGTGGCGACCGCCCTCGAGGTCATCCGAGGAGCGCACGTCGATGCGCAAACCCTGCACCCCTTCTCGATGGTCTCTCCCGGGCGCAGCTTCGACGAGACCGAAGCGATCTCGACCCTCGAGCGCCATCTGGGTCTTCGAACCGAGCGCATCGACCCGTCGCCCATCGACGTTCGCTGCGCGCTGGAGTGGACTGCGCGCTATAGCGACCTGCCCGACGTTCCCACCGGCGAGCCCCTATTCGAGAAGCTGCTCGCGCGCACCCGGGCCCGGGGCCTCCGGGTGCTTCTGACGGGCGCCGGGGGGGACCAGTGGTTGGGGGGCAGTCCCTTATGGCTCGCGGACCTCGTCCGATCGAGGCAGTGGGCCACATTGTGGCGGGCCCTCCCTGGAGCGGTCGACCGGGAGTCGGTGGTCGGGGGGTTCGTGCACGCGGGCGTGCTCCCCCTGGTGCCCCCGAGGTGGCGTCGCGGGCTGCGCCGGGTTCTTCGGATGCGGCGGACTCCAGCGTGGGTGGCGCGGGACTTCGCTCGGCGCGTGAACCTGGATGATCGCTTGAGCCAACCGCCTTTGACCCCGATCGACGGCAGTTATGCCCGCGCAGATCTAAAACGGCTGATCACGTCGGGGTGGGAGGCCCTGCTCAAGGAGCAGCTCGACCGGACGGCCGCCTGGTACGGCGTCGAGCATCGCCACCCGTTCTACGATCGGCGGGTCGTCGAGCTCCTCCTGGCGCTGCCCGAGACCCAGCGCCAGGGCCCGGGTCGGTCGAAGGTCGTCCTCCGCTCGGCCATGCGGACTCGCCTCCCTGAGGCCCTCGTGGCTTCCGAGGCGAAGGTGGACTTCGGCGAGCTGTTCATCGAGGGGATGAATCAACTCGGCGGGGCGCGTTTTTTCGAGCCCCTGGGCATCGCGGAGGCGGGCTGGGTCGACGCGCTGCGGGTTCGCGAGATGTCTCGACGAGCGCACCAGGCTGGGCGCGCGGGCGGCTACGCGGGGCTGCTGTTCCCTCTCTGGATGATCATGAGCGTGGAGCACTGGTTTCGCGTGATAATCCTCGGCGACGGCCGGCGCGGGTCGGTTCTCGCGGAGTTCGAGCCGGTCGCGGAAGTGGTCGTTCGGTAACGGGGTGAGGTCATGACGAAGGCAGTCCAGACACCCGGCAAACGAGGCGACGTGGGCGAGTCCCAGCCAGACCTGGCGCGAGCGAAGCGCGCGTATCGCACGCCCGTGCTCACCGAGTACGGCCACATCGGGAAGCTGACGCGCGGAGGGTCCGGCCGATTTGCTGAGTTTGTAGGAATGCGGCGTCACAAGTGTCTCTAGCTAGCCCAGCATCCAGGGTCGCCCGCCGCCCTCCGGACCCGACATGTCTCTCGTCGTCGACCAGCACCGCGAGTATCTGGCTGACCGGTCGCGACTCGATGCCTACGCGCGTGCGATGGCCGCGACCGTTCGCCCGCGCGATGTGGTGCTCGACCTCGGCGCGGGTACCGGCATCCTCGGCCTGATGGCGTGCCGCGCTGGCGCGGCGCGCGTGTACGCCGTCGAGGAGACCGACCTGGTCGACCTCGCGCGACGCGTGGCCATCGCGAACGGGTTCGGCGACCGCATCGTCCACGTCAAATCTCACTCGCGGCACGTCAGCTTGCCCGAGCCGGTGGACCTCGTCGTGTGCGACCAGACCGGCCGGTTCGGCGTGGACGGCAGCGTGCTCCAGGACCTTTACGATGCCCGGCGCCGACTGGTGAAGCCGGATGGCCGAACGATTCCGTCGTCGCTCGAGGTCATGCTCGCACCGGTGGACTCGGCCGAGGCATACGCGGCGGTCGAGTTCTGGGAGGGCCGCCCCGGGGGATTCGACCTCACGATCGCGCGCGAGGTGGCGGCGAACACTGGCTATCCTCGCTTCCTCCGGCGGGACGAATTGTTGGCGGCGCCGGCCGTCAGCGACACGCTGGATCTGTCGTCGCCTCCACGGACCCTCGTACGAATCGAGGCGCACTGGACCATGACCCGCGCAGGAACCTTGCACGGCCTGGGGGCCTGGTTCGCGGCGACGCTCGCGCCTGGCGTCGTGCTGACCAACTCGCCCCTGGCGCCCGAGCGGATCAACCGCCGCCAGTCGTTCTTCCCGGTCGAACACCCGGTGCCGGTGGTGGCTGGCGATGTGGTGCGCGCGTCGTGGCGGGTTCAGGTGGAGGAGCTGATCGCGAGCTGGCAGGTGGTCGTCGAGGCGCGTGGCGCCGGAGGACGGCGAGAACAGTTCGCCCACTCGACGCTGAACGGCATGCTCCTCGATCGGGACGTGGTCGAGAGGACCCGGCCGTCTCGCGTGCCGCGGCTGACCCGGCGCGGGCAAGCGCGGCGCGCGGTGCTCGAGCTCGTCGACGGCCAGCGCTCGCTGGGCGAGATCGAGCACGTCATCGGAGATCGGTACCCTGACCTGTTCCGCTCGCCTCGCGATGCCGCGATCTTCGTAGCCGAGGTGCTCGCGCGCGATGCCGAGTAGGGCGGCGGGCGCGTAAGCGCGCCGACGAGCGACCCGTGGACATCCCGCTTCTCGAGTGGCACCTGCGCCTGGTCGCCGATCGGGCGGTTCAGGAAGCCTTCCGCCGGGCGATCCAGCGCGTCGTCTTTCCGGGCGCCGTCGTCCTGGACCTCGGCACCGGCACGGGCGTGCACGCGCTGTTCGCCTGCGAGGCCGGGGCGAGCCGCGTCTACGCGGTCGACTGCGAAGGTATTATCGAGGTCGCCCGGGCTATCGCCCGCCTGAACGGCGCGGCCGACCGCATCGTGTTCATCCAGACCCGGGTGGAGGAAGTCGAGCTGCCCGAACCGGTCGACGTCATCGTCGCCCACCACGGGTTGGAGAACCTCCTCGCGCTCGTCCCCGTGGCGGCGCGCCGGTTCTTGAGGCCGGGAGGACAGGTCATTCCGGTGCGTGCCGAACTCTTCGCGGTGCCCGTCGAGACGCCCGACGCGTACGAGCGCTTCGTGGGCGGCTGGAAGCCGCGCTACGGGATCGACTTCACGCCGGCGCGGCAGACAGCAATGAACACGGTGTACCCCTGGTCCGGCCGGCCGGAGGACTTCCTCGGCACCGGTGCATCGCTCGGGGTCGTCCGAATCGACCAGGCTGGCGAGCGGCTCGAGGCGAACGTCCGGCTGCCCATCGAGCGGACCGGCGAGATCCATGGGGTGGGCACGTGGATGATCGAAACGCTGGCCGAAGGGGAAACGTTTTCCACCGCCCCGCCGACCAGCCTTTCGCGCGATGTCTGGCAAGACTATTTCTTTCCCGTGGCCGAGCCGGTCGCCGTTCGGGCGGGTGACGTCGTCCGCTTCGCCGTGGAGACCGGGGCTGGCGGGTGGGGTCAGCTCTGGCGGTGGCGGATTTGGGTCGAACGGGACGGCGCGGTCGTGGCCCGGTCCTCGCACTGGTGGCACGCCGGGGGGCTGCTCTCGCTGGCCGAGCTCAGGCGCTACGCGCCCGAGCGCGTGGCGCACCTGACGCCGCACGGCGAGGTGGCCCGCTTCGTGTTGCAACGCCTGAATGGGCAAACGACACTGCGCGAAGTTGAAGCGGCCGTTGTGCAGCAGTTCGGCGACCGCTTCGACTCGGCGGAGGATGCCGCCGCGTTCGTGTCGCGACTGGTCGCGCGCTACACGCGGTGATCATGCCTGTCTACCGCGTTTCCGGCTTCGCGTTTCGCTCGGCGGTCGTCTTCCCGGAGCTCGACCCCGCGCCACGCGCCGTGCCGCGCGCGCGGTTCGTGCTTGCGTCCGGGGCCGACGGCGTCCCGCAATGGTACCACCGGTGGCGCGGGCCGGACGGGCGCGACTGGGCGCGCTTCGGACGCGTGGCTGACGGCTACCTCGTGCGCTTTCCCCGCCTCGCGGATTTCCGGATTTCGTCGCGTGCGGTCGAGGTGCGGTGCGCCCCACGTCCGGGGGTCGCGGCGGAGGTGTGGCGGCATCTGTTTCTTCACCAGGTGCTGCCGCTCGTGCTCGGGCAGCACGGCTATCTGGTCCTCCACGCGAGCGCCGTAGCGACGCCCGCCGGTGCGGTGGCGTTTCTGGGCGGGGCCGGCCGCGGCAAGTCGACACTCGCGGCGAGCTTTTGGGCCGCCGGCTACCCGCTCCTCGCGGACGATTGCCTGCGGATCGACCTTCGCAGCAGTGCGCTGGTGGCCATGCCGAGCTACCCGGCCGTGCGGCTGTCGCCCGAGGGGCTGCGCGCCCTGGGGCTGCGGCAAGCGACCGCGCGGGCGTGCGGTCGCAGCAAGGTCCTGGTGGCCTCGGTCGGAGGCCGGCGCCTGTTCGCGGACGCGCCCATCCGACTGGCCCGCATGTACGTGCTCGGCCGACCGCTTGCGTCTCGTGGTCGAGTTGCGGTTCGGATCGAACCCCTCTCCGCACGCGAGATGATGACGAATTTGATTGCGCATCTGTACCGGCTCGATCTGGGCGGGGTACTCCGCGACGTGCTCGCTCGTGACTTTCACCGCCTGGCCGTCGCGGCCACGCACGTCTCCGCCCGGCGCCTCAGGGTGCGGCGGGGGTTGAACGCGTTGCGTGAGGTGCGCGAGGCAATCGCGCAGGATCTCTTCCTGCCGTCTTCCTCGTTCGACCGGGAGGCCGCACCAAGTGGCTGAAGCGCGCGCCGGCCCCGCGGGCGAGAGGGTGGGCGTGAAGCCGCGAAGCGCCCGACCGGGCAAGAACGTCACGGTTCCGTTCCGCTGTAGCGGCAACCCGTTGAGGAGTGGAGACGTTGGCCGGATCGCGTCTTGCTTCCTCGGATAAGGCTCTCCGCTCGTGGAGGTGTGTCGTGTGCATCCGTATGACAATCCTCGCCGCCGCGGCGCTCGTGTGGGCGGTTCCAGCGCCGTCGGCGGCGCAAGCGAAGGCTGGCGTGCGGGCCGGCGTCAGTGCCGACCCGAACCAGTTCTACTTCGGCGGCCACGTCGAGTCGTTGGCCCTCCTCGAACACCTGTCGTTCCGGCCCAACATCGAGGTCGGCGTCGGTGACAGGCTGACACTCGTGGCGTTCAACCTCGAATTCGTATACGGCTTTCCGATCCAGCGCCAACCGTGGCGTGTCTACGTTGGGGCGGGTCCGGCCGCCAACATCTTCTCGTTCCGCGACAGCCGACCCCGAGGCGGCGAGACCGACGTCGGCGGCGGCTTCACGCTCCTCGTGGGTGTCGAGCATGAGGGTGGGCTGTTCGCCGAGCTCAAGGTTGGAGCCATCGACAGCCCGAACCTCAAGTTTGGTGTAGGCTACAATCTCAAGCGCTGAGGGCGACACCGCCCGTGGCGGGTCGGCGGGGGGAGGTTTTCTCGATGGATGGACGAAACAGGCGGCTCCAGGTGGTGGGTCGGGTGGTCCTGGCGGGTCTGGTGTCCTTGGTGGCAGCGGCGGTAGCGGCGAGGCAGCCGAGTGGCGGGGCCGTGTGGCTTCCGGGCGATGTGTTCGTGGGCGTCCATGGCGGTCAGTATCGCGCGTGGCGGCCCACGGAAACGGGTGGCCATTTGGAGGTCGACGAACTCAGCCCGATTGAAATCCCCAACACTTCCGGCTTTACGACAGGCTGCGCGGTGGATTGGGTCACAGGACGCCTCTACACGACGGATTTCGAGTCGATCGTGTCGGAGGTCGGTCCGACAGGTGCGGTGCTCCGCCAGCTCTCGACGATCCGAGTACCCGGGCGAGGAGATCCGGAAATGTCGCCCGGGAACTGGATTTCGTGGGCGCCGGAATCCATCGTGTTCAGTGGCGACCTGGCCTCGCGTCGCTTCTATGTCGGTCACGTCGAGGGCTTGCTCGAGTCCGCGCCGTACGTCAGCGATGTTCGGCAGGCGTACGACTGGGTACCGATCGCCACAGACGGCCTGGCACGCCGGCGGCTCTGGCCTCAACTCCTGCCGAACCCGTTCATCCCGTCGAATCCCGACGGTACGCCACGCCGCACGGTCGTGACACGGACGCCGACGACGGCTCCCGTCCCAGGCGAGACGGACTGGTACTTCCTCCTGGATTTCAGCGCGGAGTCGCCCTCGGGTCGGTTCGTGTCGACCGAAGTGACCGAGCCTGGCGACAACTACACGCCCGTCCGCATCGACGGCTCCGGATTCTGGGAAGCGCCTCGCGGCGGCCGATACGAACGGATCTTGGACGCAAACGGTGTGCCTATTCCCGCGCGGCGCGTCTGGGGCAAGCAGTTGCACGCGTACGACGCCGCCGCGACGACCTGGGAGACCACAGCGCGGTACTTCGAGACGGCGTACGGCGCCCAGGGTACCGACTGGATCGACCTCGCGGCAGACCAGCGAACGATCTATTACACCTCGGAATCGAACGTCATCTTCCGATACGACCTCGGCGGACCCGGCGAGGCACCGCGCCAGCTCACGCCGTTCGTGGAGATTCGTGGCGACTCGGAACCGAGGTTGTTCGCCTTGCGACTACTCCCCCCGGGCGATGGTTCGGGAGGCCTGCTTGTGGCCGGTGGCACCCAGATCTTTCGGCTCGATGCCTCCGGTCGTGTCGTCCAGGGTTACGATGCTCCCGTGTCCCATCCGGACCTCCCGGCGGGCCACGGCGAGGATGCCTTCTTCTCGCTCAGCCTGTCGCCGGATGCCAAGACCCTCTGGGCGGCGAGTCAGCGACTCGACGGTCAGGACTGGGTGTACCAGTTCGACATTCCAACCGGACGATTGCTTCGGGCGTTCCGGGCTGGAGGCTCGGTCGGCGGGCTGTGCGTCATGCTGGAGTACACGGCCGCGCGAGAGACGTGCGACGGTGTCGACAACGACGGGGACGGAGTTGTCGACAACAACTGTCCGCCGGTCGCGATCGACGACACGTACACCACAACGGCCGGCACGACGCTGCGAGTGTCAGACCCGGCGACGGGCGTGCTGGCGAATGACCGGGATCCGGACGGCGACCCACTGACGGCGGTGCTGGTCGACGCTCCTGTACATGGCACGCTGACGCTCAATGCTGATGGCACCTTCGTGTACGATCCGGACCCAGGCTTTGCCGGAAGCGATCGGTTTACCTACCAAGCTAACGAAGGCGTCTCCCTGAGTCGGATCGCGACTGTGACGCTCGTCGTGACGGGCGGTCCCACGAACCGGCCACCGACATGCGACAGCGCGGTGGCAGAACCCGCGACCATCTGGCCGCCGGATCATCGGTTCGTTCCCATCGACATTCGGGGCGTCAGCGACCCTGACAACGACCCGGTCCAGCTCCGGATCACCGGCATTCGCCAGGACGAGCCAGTCGACAGCGAGGGTGACGGGCGCCACGTTCCGGATGGCCGGATCGTTACCGGTTCCGATGGGACGTCCCGTGCCGAGGTGCGCGCCGAACGGGTCGGCACGCCGAAGCGGCGTGGCGACGGTCGCGTGTACCACATCTCCTTCAGCCCGAGCGACGGCCGGGGCGGCACGTGTGAGGGGGTCGTTCGGGTTTGTGTGCCGCACGATCGCGGAGGCCGTCCGCGCTGCCGGGACGGTGGACCGCTCTACGATTCGACGACGGGCAGTGCGCCTGGAGCGAGAAAGACCGGCAAGAAGTGAGGCCTGAGGCCCTCGCGATGAAAACCAGCCGCAGGAACTTCCTTCGGGTTGGCGCGGCCGCGGGTAGCGCGCTCGGGCTCGGCCTGACAGCGACGCTCGCCGACGCGGCGTTGTCCGCAGCGACCGACGCCCCGGCCACCCAACCGCAGCCAGCCGGTGGCCCGCCGCGCAAGATCCGCCTGCTCATCCTCGGGGGCACCGGGTTCATCGGCCCGCGCCAGGTGCTTTACGCTGTGGCGCGCGGGCACGACGTCACGATCTTCAACCGCGGCCGGAGTCGCCCCGGGATGTTCCCGGGCGTCGAGGAGCTCGTCGGCGACCGGGCCGTCAACGACTACGAATCGCTGAAGCGCCGCACGTGGGATGCGGTCATCGACAACTCGGCCTCTGCGGGGCCGACCGCACCCCAGTGGGTGCGCGAGGCGGCGGCGGTGTTGAAGGAGTCGGTGGGGCAATATCTGTTCATCTCGACGCGGTCGGTCTACCGCGACCTGACCCGCGTGCCGGCCACCGTCGACGCGCCGCTGCTCACCCCCGAGACGACCCCCAACTGGCGCCCGGGGCAGCCGTATCCCTACGGGCTCGGCAAGGCGCTGGCGGAAGGGGAGGTGCGGCGCGCGTTCGGCGAACGGACCACGATCGTGCGACCCGGGTTGATCGTCGGTCCCGGCGACGAGACCGATCGCTTCACCTACTGGGCTGTCCGCATCGCCCGCGGCGGCGACATCCTGGCGCCGGGCAACGGCGAGGTCGACCGCGTGCAGATCATCGACGTCCGCGACCTCTCGGAGTGGGTCGTGCGGTTGTGCGAGCACCGTACCTTCGGGACGTTCATGGCGGTCGGTCCCCAGAACGGGCGGTCGATGGCCGAGCTGCTCTACGGCATTGCCGCCATCACGAGCGCACCGCTGACCTGGACGTGGGTGCCCCTCGAATTTCTCGAGCGTCATCGGGTCCGCCCATACGCAGAGATGCCGGTATGGCGGCCGCCGACGCCCGGCTACGAGGGGTTCGCGCGCTTCGACCTGACCCGCGAGGTGGCGGCGGGGTTGACGTTCCGGACGCTCGCCGACACCGCGCAGGCGACCCTCGAGTATCACTATTCGCGTCCCGTGGAGCGCCAGCGGGTGCTCCGCGCCGGCCTCACGCCCGAGCGGGAAGCTGAGGTGCTGCGGGCCTGGCGAGCGGCGCGCGGCTGATCGTCGGAGAGCCCCCGTTCGCATGGTCGCGCGGCCGTGGCCGCAGGAAGGGTGGCAGGGCTGGGACACCTACGCGCGCTTCTACGACTGGGAAAGCGCGCGGACGATCGGCCGCCGGGACGTGCCCTTCTGGCGTCGCCTCACGACCGGGCGTGGGGGGTGGGTCCTCGAGCTCGGCTGCGGCACCGGACGCGTGTTGGTCCCGCTCGCGCGCGCCGGCGTCTCGATCATCGGTGTCGACCGGTCGCCGGCCATGCTCGCGCGGGCGCGCCGCCGTCTGCGGCGGCCCGGTCGTCCGGTGCGAGCCTGGCTCGTGCGCGCCGATGTGCGTGCCCTCCCGCTCGCCGCCGGGAGCGTCGAGACGGTGATCGCGCCGTACGGCGTCTTGCAATCGCTCCTCTCCGACGAGGACGTCGCGGCAACGCTGGCCTCGGTCGCCACGGTGCTCGCTCCCGGTGGGGTGTTCGGGCTCGACCTCGTCCCCGACGTGCCGCGGTGGCGGGAGTACGAGCGGCGGATCAGCCTGCGCGGGACCGGGCTTCGACGAGGCACGCACCTGACGCTCATGGAAACGGTTCGCCAGGACCGGACACGCGGTCTGACGATCTTCGACGAGGAGTACGTGGAGCGGCGGGGCCGGCGGCGTCGCTCTCGGACCTTCTCGCTGGTGTTCCGGACCCTGTCGGTTCCCGAGTTGTGCGGCCGCCTCGAGCGCGCCGGCTTCCGTGTCGGCGCCCTCCACGGCGACTACCGGGGTGGAACCTGGCGCGAGGACGCCGACGTCTGGCTGGTGCTGGCGACGCGCGCCTGATGCGCCGCCGCCGCGGCTCGTGCTAGAATTTCTCGTCCTCCCGTGCGGCGGGTCGGGGAGCGGGCACGTCATGTCCGGCCATTCCAAGTGGCACTCGATCAAGCACAAGAAGGCGGCGGCCGACGCCAGGCGCGGGCGCATCTTCACGCGCATCATCAAGGAGATCTCGGTCGCGGCGCGACTGGGCGGGGGCGACCCGGAGGCCAACCCGCGGCTGCGCACCGTGCTCGAGCAGGCGCGGGCCGTGAACATGCCGGCCGAGAACATTCGGCGCGCGATTCGTCGCGGCACCGGCGAGGAGCCGGGCGTCTCCTACGAGGAAGCGACCTACGAGGGGTACGGGCCCGGCGGCGTGGCGCTCCTGATCGAGGTGCTTACCGATAACAGGAACCGCACGGTCGGCGAGCTCCGGCACCTGCTCTCGAGGCACGGCGGGAACCTCGGCGAGGTCAACAGCGTGGCCTGGATGTTCGAGAAGAAGGGCTATATCGTCGTGGACAAGGCCCAGGCCAACGAGGAAGCGCTCATGACCGCCGTCCTCGAAGCCGGGGCCGACGATATGCGCGACGATGGGTCGAGCTGGGAGATCATCAGCACGCCGGAGGTGTTCCCGAAGGTCCACGAGGCCGTGAAGGCGCTGGGCGTCGAGCCGACCTCGGCCGAGGTCTCCATGCTGCCGCAGAGCTACGTGAAGCTGGAGGGCCGGGAGGCACAGCAGATGCTCAAGCTCATGGAGGCCCTGGAGGAGTACGAGGATACCCGGCACGTCTGGTCGAACTTCGACATCGAGGAGAAGGAGATCGAGGCCTCCCTGGCGTGAGGGTCTTCGGGATCGACCCCGGTTCCCACCGTACCGGGTACGGCTGCGTCGCGAGCGACGGCGGCCGGCACCGGCTGATCGCGTGCGGGACGGTCGCGGCTCCGGCCGACGCGCCGTTTCCGGAGAAGCTTCGGGCGATTTATGGCGCGCTCGGCGCGCTGTTGGCCGAGCACCGGCCCGACTGCGTGGCGGTCGAGGACGTGTTTCATGCGCGCAACGTGCGCTCGGCGCTGAAGCTCGGCCACGCGCGCGGCGTGGCGCTGCTCGCGGCGTGCCAGGCCGGCATCCCCGTGGTCGCCTACACGCCGGCGGAGGTCAAGCACGCGGTGGTCGGCTACGGGCGCGCGGAGAAGCGTCAGGTGCAGCACATGGTGCGGCTGCTGCTGGGCCTCTCCGCGCCGCCCTCGCCGCACGACGTCGCCGACGCACTCGCGGTGGCAATCTGCCACTTGCACCGCCGCGAGCCGGGCAGCGCGCGGGGCGACGCGCGCGGCGCCGCCACGGGACCGAGGAGCTGGCGGCAGTACCGGCCGCATCCCCGCAGGCCGTAGCATGATCGCATCGCTCAGAGGCCGCCTCGTCGACAAACAGCCGACGCGGGTCATCGTCGATGTCGGAGGGGTTGGCTACGAGGTCCACGTCCCGCTGTCGACCTTCTACGCCCTGGGCGAGGTCGGGATGGACGTGGCGTTGCGCGTCCACACGCACGTTCGCGAAGACGCGCTGGCGCTGTTCGGGTTCGCCACCGCCCTCGAGCTGATGCTCTTCGAGCGCCTGATCGCGATCAACGGCATCGGGCCGAGGTTGGCGCTGGCCGTGCTGTCGGGCATCGAGCCGGTCGAGCTCGTGCGCGCCGTGCGCGGTCAGGACCTGACGCGCCTGACGGCGATTCCCGGCGTCGGGCGAAAGACGGCCGAGCGCATCGGTCTCGAGCTCAAGGATCGGCTGCCCCCGGGCCTCGATGGCGAGCCGGGGCAGCCGCGGCCGCCGGCGGCGGGCGACGCGGTGCGCAGCGACCTGCTCTCGGCGCTGGTTAATCTCGGCTACCCCCGGGCGGCCGCCGAGCGCGCCATCGACCGCGTGCTCGGCGACCAGCCCGATGCCCCGTTCGAGCGGTGCCTGCGCGAGGCGCTGCGGGCGCTGACGCGGTAAACTGCCTGGCGCAGCCGGCGGCGGATGCGGCCGGACTGGCCGCCTCGGCCGGCTGCCACGCACGGGCGGGGGCCGGACGATCATGAGCGAACGCCTGGTATCCGCCACCCGGGCGGATGAAGACGCGCAGTACGAAGCGGGCCTGCGGCCGCGCACGCTCGCCGAGTACATCGGACAGGACCGCATCCGCGAGAACCTGCAGGTGGCGATCGAGGCGGCGCGGGGGCGCGGCGAGGCGCTCGACCACGTGCTGCTCTACGGCCCGCCCGGGCTCGGCAAGACGACGCTCGCCTACGTGATTGCGAACGAGCTGGGGGTGGGCGTGCGGGCGACTGCGGGCCCGGTGCTCGAGCGGCCCGGCGACCTGGCGGCGATCCTGACGAACCTCCAGGCCCGCGAGGTCCTGTTCATCGACGAGGTCCACCGCATGAGTCCAGCGATCGAGGAGATCCTCTATCCGGCGATGGAGGACTACGAGCTCGACATCGTGATCGGCCAGGGACCGGGGGCGCGGTCGGTGAAAGTGCCGGTGCAGCCGTTCACGCTGGTGGGCGCGACGACGCGGACGTCGCTGCTGACCTCGCCGCTCCGGGCGCGGTTCGGCATCGTGCACCGCCTCGACTTCTACGGCGAGGACGACATCCGGCGGGTGGTGCGGCGCTCGGCGCGGATTCTCGGCGTCGTCATCGACGAGGCGGCCGCCGGCGAAGTGGCCCGCCGGTCGCGGGGCACGCCGCGCGTGGCGAATCGGCTGCTCCGCCGGGTCCGCGACTTCGCGCAAGTCCGGGCCGACGGCGCCATCACGGAGCCGGTGGCGCGCGACGCGTTCCGGCTGCTCGATGTGGACGAGCTCGGCTTCGACGAGATCGATCGCCGCCTGCTCCTGACGATCATCCGGAACTTCGACGGCGGCCCGGTCGGACTCGGCACGATCGCGGCGGCGCTCAGCGAGGACCGGGACACGATCGAGGACATCTACGAGCCGTTTCTGATGCAGGTCGGGTTTCTCGACCGTACTCCCCGGGGCCGGGTGGTGACGCCTCGCGCCTACCAGTACTTCGGTCTGCCCGCCCCGAGAAAGGAACCCAGGCTGTGGTGAGGGCCCTGCGGCGCGTGAAGATCGCCGCGCTGGCGACCTATGTGCCGCCGCGCGTGCTGACCAACTTCGACCTGGAGCGGATGGTCGAGACGACCAACGAGTGGATCCTGCAGCGGACGGGCATCCGGGAGCGCCACATCGTCGACCCAGGCGTGGCGACCTCCGACCTCGCGCGGGAGGCGGCCCTCCAGGCGCTGGCGCAGGCCGGCCTCGGCCCGACCGACATCGGCTTCATCGTGGTGGGCACCACGACGCCCGACATGATCTTTCCGAGCACGGCGTGCCTGCTGCAGCACAAGATCGGCGCATCGAACGCCTGGGGCTTCGACCTGGGCGCGGCCTGCTCGGGGTTCACCTACGCGCTCACCGTCGGCGCGCAGATGGTCGCCAGCGGGGCTCACGAGCACGCCCTGGTCATCGGCGCGGACGTCATGTCGAGCATCATCGACTACACCGACCGCGCGACCTGCGTGCTGTTCGGCGACGGCGCCGGCGCCGTCGTGGTGAGCCCGGCGGCGGATGAGGACCCGGGGATCATCGACTTCGCGCACGAGATCGACGGCAGCGGCGGGCCCGCGCTGTGCATGCCGGCCGGGGGCAGCCTGCGGCCGGCCTCCCACGAGACGGTGGCCGAGCGCCTGCACTACGTCAAGCAGGACGGCCAGACCGTCTTCAAGTTCGCCGTGCGCAAGACCGAGGAGATCGCGCGGAAGGTGCTCGAGCGCAACGGATTGACACCGGCCGACGTGGACCTCTTCGTCTCCCACCAGGCCAACCGGCGGATCATCGAGGCGGCGGCCGACCGGCTGGGCCTCGACGGGTGCAGGGTCGTGATCAATCTCGACAAGTACGGCAACACGACGGCCGCCACGATCCCGCTCGCGCTCGCCGACGCCGTGCAGGACGGTCGCCTCAAGAGAGGCGACCTCGTGCTGCTCGCGTCGGTCGGGGCCGGCTTCACCGTCGGCGCGGTGCTGCTCCGCTGGGCGCTCTGAGGGCGACGGCCGGCGGCCCGGCGGTCCCGCGGTGGTCGCGCTCGAGGCGGCGTTTGAGCGCGAGCAGCGTGTCTTCGAGCCCGCTCCGCGCGCGGCGCTCGGCCGTCCAGCGGCGCAGGCCGGCGAACGCTCCGGCGAGCGCGTCCACGCGGGTGCGGTTGACGTACACCAGGTAGCACGCCTCGCCCTCCGGGTCCGCGTCGATGGCGACCGTCAGGCCGAGCGATCCGTCGAAGTAGTGGCTCGAGTAGAGGCCCACCGAGACGATCACGGTCAGGGTTCCGCCGAAGCGCTGCGGCGTGTAGAGCGCGACGTGGGTCAAGTTGATGACCGGCTTGAGTTCGAAGGTTTCCTTCGACCAGTAGAGGAAGTGCTCGCTGGCCGGCAGCCCGATCCGCGGAAACGCGTCGAGGACGCTGCGCAACTCCGGTGCGTAGGAGTTGAGGTAGGGCGAGGCGTCGAGGATCGCCGCCAGCTCGCGCGCCACGAAGACCGGCCGGCTCCGCGCGTGGTACGGGGCGAGCGTCGAGGGTCCGGCGTGCCGGTAAAGGCGCGCGCGCTCGACGAGCATTTCCTGAACGAGCCGCGTGGCTTGGGACGCCGCGTTCGGCGCGGACCAGTCCACCTCGCTGCGCAGGCGCGCGATCGTCTCGGTCGGCAGCTTCACGTCACAGTCGCCGGGCCGACACCGACGGAGGTCGCGGAGATCCTCCTCGGGTAGCGTGAGACCTTCGACGTCCTTGAGGCGGGGCGGGTCGCTGAAGGTGCCCACCTGCAACACGAGAGGCCCGCGCTTGAATTCGGCGATCCTGGAGAAGCGCGCCACGAAGTACTCGCGCGGGACCTCGACCCTCACGGCGCCGGCGAGCGCGATCTCCCGCGGATCCGACGCGTCGAGACTCCGCTTGATCGGCGCTCCGCGGTCGAGCGCCCGCAGATCGCCCGCGCTGAAGCCCAGGTGATTGCCGAGCAGCGTGTGGGGCTCCTTGGAACCCGCCGGCTGTCCCGCCGTCACAACCTGGACCGCAGACAGGAGCGCCACGACCGAGACGACTCGTGGGAGTGCCGGCTCGTGCCCTGCGCCGAAGCGTGACGAGCGTGTCGGCCCTCTCACGATCGCTCCTCTCTCGCGCCGGCAGGAGGCGTCGCGCGGCGGCGCTCCGCCCTCGCGTCGGGCCTCCGGCATTCTGTGTCATGATCGCATGAGCATGCCTTGGCGACGAGCGCCCGCCGAAACCGTCCGGCGGGCGGACCGCTCGATGTCGATCGATGTGGAGTGCGGCCCGCGCCTCGACTGACACGAGTGAGTGGCGATGGTTATCGATCCGGTCTGCGGCATGGAGGTCGACGAGCGGGAGGCGGCGGGGTCGGCCACCCACGACGGCCGGCCATACTACTTCTGCAGCGTTCACTGCGTGGCGCGGTTCCGCGAGGACCCTGGAGCGTTCGTCGGCAGCGGGGCCAAGGAGACCCCGCGCGCAGACGCCGGCGCGGCGCTCGGCGCGACGTGGACCTGCCCCATGCATCCCGACGTCGTCCGCGACGCACCCGGGCCGTGCCCGGTATGCGGCATGGCGCTCGAGCCGCGCGCGGTCACGCTCGAGCCGGAGGAGAGCCCCGAGCTGGTCGACATGACGCGGCGGTTCCGGGCGAGCCTGGTGCTCACGGTCCCGCTCGTCGTCCTTGCCATGGCGCGGCACGCGCCGGGCCATCCGCTCGATCACGTGGCCTCGCCTCGGACGCTCTCGTGGGTCGAGCTCCTGCTGGCCACCCCGGTGGTGCTCTGGGGCGGCTGGCCGTTCTTCCTGCGCGCCGGGCAGTCGGTCGTGTCCTGGAACCTGAACATGTTCACGCTCATCGGCCTGGGCGTGGCCGTGGCCTACGGGTACAGCGTGGTCGCCGCCGCAGCCCCGGGGATCTTTCCCGCGTCGTTCCGGAGCGAGGACGGTACCGTCGGCCTGTATTTCGAGGCCGCGGCGGTCATCGTCGCCTTGGTGCTGCTCGGCCAGGTGCTGGAGCTCCGCGTGCGCAGCCGAACGGGCGCGGCCATCAGGGCCCTGCTGGGGCTGGCACCGAAAACGGCCCGCCGAGTTCGCGAGGACGGCGGTGATGAGGACGTCCCGCTGGCGGCAGTGCAGGTCGGCGATCGGCTGCGCGTCCGGCCCGGCGAGAAAGTGCCCGTCGACGGCGTCGTGATCGAGGGCTCGAGCGCCGTCGACGAGTCGATGGTGACCGGCGAGCCGATCCCGGTGGAGAAGCACCCCGGGGACAAGGTGATCGGGGCGACCGTGAACGGCACGGGCAGTCTCGTGATTCGCGCGGAGCGCGTCGGCGCCGAGACGCTGCTCGCGCAGATCGTCCGGATGGTGGCCGCGGCGCAGCGCAGCCGCGCGCCGATCCAGAGGTTGGCCGACGTGGTTGCGGCGTACTTCGTGCCGGCTGTGATCGTGGTCGCGGCCGTCAGCTTCATCGTCTGGGCGCTCGTCGGCCCCGAGCCCCGCCTGGCGTACGCGCTCGTCGCGGCCGTGTCCGTCCTCATCATCGCCTGTCCATGCGCGCTCGGCCTCGCGACGCCCATGTCCATCATGGTGGCCGCCGGGAGGGGCGCCACGCTCGGCGTGCTCTTCCGGAACGCCGAGGCCATCGAGATCATGCGGAAGGTGGACACGCTCGTGATCGACAAGACGGGCACCCTGACGGCGGGCCAGCCGAAGCTCACGGCGATGGTCGTCGCGCCGGGATGGGACGAGGCTGACGTGCTGAGGTTGGCGGCGAGCCTCGAGCGCGCCAGCGAGCATCCTCTCGCGGCGGCCATCGTCGCAGGTGCCCGCGAGCGCGGGGTCGGGCTGGGCGCGGCCGAGGATTTCTCGTCGGTCACCGGGAAGGGGGTGGTCGGGCGCGTCGAGGGTCGGCGCGTGGCGCTGGGCAATCCCAAGCTCCTCGAGGATCAGGGCGTGGATCCGGGTGCCCTGGCGGCACGCGCGGAGGACCTGCGACGCGATGGGCACACGGTGATGTACGTGGTCGTCGACGGCCGGCCGGCTGGGCTCCTCGGGGTCGCCGATCCCATCAAGGACACGACGCCCGCGGCGATCCGCGAGCTCCATCGCGAGGGCATCCGCATCGTCATGCTCACCGGCGACAACCGGACGACGGCCGAAGCGGTCGCGAGAAGACTCGGCATCGACGACGTGGTCGCGGAGGTCTTGCCTGATCGGAAGTCGGAGGAGGTCAGGCGCCTCCAGCAGCAGGGGCGGGTCGTGGCGATGGCGGGTGACGGGATCAACGACGCGCCGGCGCTGGCCCAGGCGCACGTCGGCATCGCGATGGGCACGGGCACCGACGTCGCGATGGAGAGCGCCGGGGTCACGCTCGTCAAGGGCGACCTCGGCGGCATCGTGCGCGCCCGCCGGCTCAGCCGGGCAACGATGCGGAACATCAAACAGAACCTGTTTTTCGCGTTCGTCTATAATGCGCTCGGGGTGCCGGTCGCGGCCGGCGTGCTCTATCCGTTCCTTGGCCTGCTGCTCAGCCCGGTCATCGCGGCGGCCGCCATGAGCTTCTCGTCGGTGTCAGTGGTCGGCAATGCGTTACGATTGCGCCGAGCGGCCCTCTGAGGGTGCGCGGGTGACGGTCGTGGTCACGGCGCGGCGTGGCATGACCGCCCCTCGCGGCGACGCGGGAGCGGCGCGGGGTTCTGGGTCGGGGGAGGTCAGGAGGGGGTCATGGTGAAAGACGTCGTGTGCGGCATGACCATCGACGAGAAGACCGCGGCGGGCACGAGCGAGTACCAGGGCAAGACGTACTATTTCTGCAGCGGGGGCTGCAAGGCGAAGTTCGATCGGGACCCCACGAAGTACGCGTCGAAGTGACCCAGCCGCGCGGGTGTCAGACGGTCGCGTCGGGCGCCCTGGGGGACAGGCGCCTCGATGGACCGGCGCACTGCGCCAGAGCATCGGCCGGGGGCGGGCGTCGGGATGCCCAGTGAGTTCACCGAGCCAGCCGAACGGCGCGCGCGCGCGCCGTTTGAGTTCGTCACCGCGTCCTACCTGATCCGGATCCGCCCGGAGCGCGCCCGCACCTTGGGCGAGCTGGCGCGCCATCTCCGGAGCTGCTCCGAGGCGTCGATCTTCTATCACACGTTCCAGAGCCTCGAGTCGCATCACTACTCGGCGTTCTCCAGCGACTTCGCGCAGTGGGTCATGGCGGCGTGCAACGAGGCTGAGCTGGCCGAGCGCCTCGGGTCGATCGACCTGCGCGAGGTCGTGTCGCTGTCGGCGCTGCGCGCGATGCTGGTCGGCGCGGTCGAGTCGCACCTCGGCGCGAACCCGGCGGCGGCCGATCGGCCGGGGTTCGAGCCGTTTCACTTTTGCGAGGCGCTGGAGATGGCGGTGCCGATCGGCGAGCGGGCGTGGACGCTTGGGGAACTGGCCGCGGGCATCCGCCGGATGAGCCGGCATACGCTCCATCATCACTTCATCAACTCGCGGCTGCGCCTGCACCTCGTCACCAACGACTTCTCCTTCTGGATCGAGCACAACCTGGACGCGCCGGAGCTGGCCCGGCGGATCGACCACATCGATTTCTACTCGACCACCCTCGACGGCGTGCGCCAGGAGATCCTGCGGCTGCTCGGCCGCCCCGACCCGCGATGACCGAGCCGGCCGACGCCGCCCGTGTCGACTCGAGGGCCCGCCGTGCGCCGTCGCTCGATAAGTACGCGACCATCGTCGGCGCGGCCGAGGTGGACGAGCTGGGCCGGCTGGCGCGCCACCTGAAGGGCCGCCGCGTCAAGATGGTGAATGCGACGGCGGTGGGCGGCGGTGTGGCCGAGATCCTCACGCGTCTGGTCCCGCTGCTCGACGAGGTCGGCCTCTCGACGCGCTGGGACGTGATCACGGGCGATGACCTGTTCTTCCACGTCACCAAGGCGTTTCACAACGCGCTGCACGGCGGCGGCTTCGACGGCCCGCCCGAGTGGTTCGAGGTTTTTCTCGCCACGAACGCGGAGAACCAGCGCCGGCTGGTGTTCTCCGAGGACTTCGTCGTGATCCACGATCCGCAGCCTCTCGCCCTGGTGGAAGCGCGCGCCAGCGCCGGCGGCGCGTGGGTCTGGCGCTGCCACATCGATCTGTCGCGGCCTGACGAGAAGGTCTGGGGATTCCTGCGGCCGTTCGTCGAGCGCTACGACGCGGCGCTCTTCTCGTCGCCGGCGTTCACCCACGGCCTGGCCATTCCCCAGTTCCTCTTCTTCCCGGCCATCGACCCGCTCTCGGACAAGAACCGCGAGCTCGCGCCGGAGGAGGTCCGCGCCGTCGTCACCCGACTGGGCGTCGACCCAGACCGCCCCATCCTGACCCAGGTGTCGCGGTTCGACCGGCTGAAAGATCCGGTCGGCGTCATCCAGGCGTACCGCCTCGTCAAGAAATACGTCGACTGCCAGCTAGTGCTGGCCGGCGGCGCCGCAGACGACGACCCGGAGGGGGCGGCGGTGCTCCGGGAGGTCCAGGAGGCGGCCGATGGCGACCCGGACATCCACGTCGTGAATCTGCCGCCGTGGAGCGCGCTGGAGATCAACGCGCTGCAGCGCGGGTCGACCATCGTGATTCAGAAGTCGCTGCGCGAAGGGTTCGGCCTGACGGTAAGCGAGGCGCTGTGGAAGAAGCGTCCGGTGGTGGCGTCGGCCGTGGGCGGCATTCCCTCGCAGGTCATCCACAAGCTGACGGGCATGCTGGTGCACTCGGTCGAAGGCTGCGCCTACCAACTCCGCTACCTGCTCACGAATCCTGACGTCGCGCGCCGCCTCGGCGAGAACGGCCACGAGCACGTGAAGGCCAACTTCCTCGTCACGCACGCGTTGCGGCGCTACCTGCTGCTGTTTCTCGCGTGCCTCGAGCACGGCTGCGGCGGGGAGGCGGAGCCGGGCCGCCCATCGGCGTGACGCGAGACCCCGCCACGGCTTCGAGCGTCTGGACCGGAGCCAGGTGGCCCGCGCGACGCCGGAGCGCGTGCCACCGTGCCAGCCTTTCAGCCGCCGACCGTCACGGCGACGTGGAAGCCCGTGGGGCGGCGGTGACCAGGCGCAGCACGGCCATCGACCGGCCCTCGAGCCGGTACGCCTGGCCGGCGGAGCGCGTGGGTTGCGCGCCCTCGGGCGCGGCCGTGTCGACGAGCGTTTCCCATCGGCCGGCGGCGCCGTCGGTGGGCAACACGAAGGCGCTCGGCTCGGGATCGGCGTTGAAGAGCAGGAGCAAGGTGTCGCCCACGATGGGATGACCCTCGGCGTCGGTCTCCCCGATGTCGCCGGCCAGCCGCACGCCGAGGCGACGCGTCTCCGGGCTGTGCCAGTCGGCGTCGCTCATCTCGCGGCCGGACGGCGCGAGCCACGTGATGTCCTTGACGCCCGCCCCGCGGATCGGCCGGCCCTGGAGGAAGCGGCGGCGGTGGAACACCGGCTGCGTCTTCCACAGGTGGATGACCCGGCGCGTGAAGGCGAGAAACGCTCGCTGCTCCGGCGTCAAGTCCCAGGGCGTCCAGCTCAGCTCGTTGTCCTGGCAGTAGGCGTTGTTGTTGCCGTGCTGACTGCGTCCCACCTCGTCGCCGCCGCTCAGCATGGGCACGCCGAGGGAGGTAAACAGCGTCGTCATGAAATTGCGCATCTGCCGCCAGCGGAGTGCCCGGACGGTCGGGTCGTCGGTCGGACCCTCCACGCCGCAGTTCCAGCTCAGGTTGTTCGTCTCGCCGTCGCGGTTCTCCTCGCCGTTCGCCTCGTTGTGCTTCTCGTTGTAAGACACCAGGTCGGCCAGGGTGAAGCCGTCGTGCGACGTGATGAAGTTGATGCTGGCGTACGGGCGGCGCCCGCTCTGCTCGTACAGGTCGCTGCTGCCGGCCAGCCGCGTGGCGAGCTCCGAGACCACGCCCCCGTCCCCCCGCCAGAAGCGACGGACGGCATCTCGGTACTTCCCGTTCCACTCGGTCCAGCCCACCGGAAAGTTGCCTACCTGGTAGCCGCCTTCGCCGAGGTCCCACGGTTCGGCGATCAGCTTGACGCGGGACAGGACCGGATCCTGCTGAATGATGTCGAAAAACGACGCGAGCTTGTCGACCGCGTACAGCTCGCGGGCGAGCGCGCTCGCCAGATCGAAGCGAAAGCCGTCGACGTGCATCTCGAGCACCCAGTACCGGAGGCTGTCCATGATGAGCTGGAGGACGCGGGGACTCCGCATGTTCAGCGTGTTGCCGCAGCCGGTGAAATCCTCGTAGTACCGAGGGTCGTCCCGGCGCAGGCGATAGTACGACGCGTTGTCGATCCCGCGCAGCGAAAGCGTCGGACCTCGGTGATCCCCCTCGGCCGTGTGATTGTAGACAACGTCGAGGATGACCTCGAGGCCGGCGGCGTGCAGCGCCCGGACCATCATCTTGAATTCGCGGACGCATTCGAGCGGCGACCGCGCGGCCGCATACCGGACGTCGGGCGCGAAGTACGACAGGGTGTTGTAGCCCCAGTAGTTTCTCAGACCGCGCGCCACGAGGAACCACTCGTCGGTGTGGTGATGGACCGGCATGAGTTCGACGGCCGTCACGCCGAGGCTGCGCAGGTGCTCGATCGCCGGCGCCGACGCCAGCCCGAGGTACGTGCCGCGCAACGGTTCCGGAATGTTCGGATGCCGCTTGGTGAACCCCTTCACGTGCAGCTCGTAGATGACCGTGCGGTGCCACGGGGTTCGGGGCGGGCGGTCGTCGCCCCACGTAAACGCCGGATCCACCACGGCGGCGAGCGGCGCGTACGGAGCGCTGTCGCGCGGATCCGGGGCGAAATCGCCGCCCGGCTGGTCCCGCCGGTCGCCGAAGAGCGCCTCGTGCCAGCGCACGGTGCGTCCGACGGCTTTCGCGTACGGGTCGATCACGACCTTCGCCGGGTTAAAGCGGTGTCCCGCCCGCGGGTCGTACGGGCCGTGGACGCGGTACCCGTAGAGCTGGCCCGGAAGCATCCCCGGCAGATACCCGTGCCACACCAGGTCGGTTTGCTCCGGCAGCGGGATCCGCGCCGACTCCTGCTCGGCGCCGGGATGGTCGAACAGGCACAGCTCGACCTTGGTTGCGTGCTCCGAGAAGACCGCGAAGTTGACACCCGCCCCGTCCCAGGTCGCCCCGAGCGGATACGGCGCGCCAGGCCGCACCTTCCCCGCCAGCATGGCGTGGATCGTACACTAAGCGACTGGGCGGGACGGTCCCGCAGCCGGAGGCCAGGGCCTCGAACCCGGAGCGGGGCATCCGGATTCAGCGCCCTCGAGATGGACGTATCGGAGTTCGATTACGAGCTGCCTGCGCACCTCGTCGCGCAGCGTCCCGCTCCGCGCGGACAGTCGCGGCTGCTCGTCCTCGACCGCCGGACCGGCCGGCGCACGCACGCGGCCGTTGGGGACTTGCCGGCGTTGTTGCAGCCGGGTGACCTGCTCGTCGTCAACGACACGCGCGTCTTCCCGGCTCGGCTGCTCGGCCGGCGCGACCCGAGCGGCGGAGCCGTGGAGTGCCTGCTGCTCGAGCGCGTCGGGCCGGACCGCTGGGATGCCCTGGTGCACCCCGGTCACAAGCTGCGGGTCGGGTCGAGCGTGGTCTTCGAGGGTCCCGGCGTGCGCCTCCGGGGCGAGATGCTCGAGCGGCGGTTTTTCGGCCGACGCCTCGTGCGCCTCGTTGTCGAGGAAGGACCCGACCTCGACGCCTGCCTGGACCTGATCGGACACGTGCCGCTGCCGCCGTACATTCGGCGGCCGGACGAGCCGGAGGACCGCGAGCGGTACCAGACGGTCTACGCGCGCGTCCGCGGCTCGGTGGCCGCGCCCACCGCCGGCCTCCACTTCTCCGACGCGTTGCTCGCGGCGCTCGATGCGCGTGGCGTCGAGCGCACGGCGATCACGCTGCACGTCGGCTACGGCACGTTCAAGCCCGTCCGCGCCCAGCGCGTGGAGGACCATACCGTCGACCCCGAGCGATTCGAGATCACCGACGCGGCCGCGCACGCCATCAACCGGGCCCTCGACGAAGGGCGCCGGATCCTCGCCGTCGGGACCACGACGACGCGTGCGCTCGAGACGGCGGTGCGGATGGCCGGCGGGCGCGTGCGGGTCGGGGCGGCGCAAACGGACCTGTTCATCTATCCCGGATTCGAGTTCCAGATCGTCGGAGCGCTCCTCACGAACTTTCACCTGCCGCGCTCGTCGCTCCTCATGCTCGTGGCGGCGTTCGCGGGACGCGAACGCCTCCTCGAGGCGTATCGCGACGCGGTGGCGCGGCAGTACCGCTTCTACAGCTACGGCGATGCCATGCTGGTCGTCTGACCGCGTCGTCTACGCGCCGCGCCCGTGCCGTCCCCTCTCCCCCTGTCGGGGGTCAGGGCGGCGGAGCGGATCAGGATGGGGACGCGGCCTCCGCGTCAAAACAGCGACACGACGGCTGTCGCCAGCACCGACGCACCGGGGGCCAGCACGGCGCGCGTGTCCGGGCTGAGCAGGTAGCGCTGGTCGAGGAGGTTGCGAGCCGCCATCCGCAGCTCGACGGCCGGCGCCAGACGGTACGTGGCCCAGAGGTCGACGAGCGTATGCGCCCCGACGATCCGCTCGGTCGGCCCGGGCCGGTCGTCCCGGGCGAACACGGAGGCGCGGATCCCGACGGCGCCGCGCTCACCGAACCGGCGGCGTAGTTCGACGGAGACGGTGTCGGCCGACACATCGTCCAGCCACGTGTCGTCGTCCAGGGCACGCCCGCGCTGCACCTGGCCTGCGAGCTCGGCGGACCAGCCCCAGCCGAGCTCGCTCTGCAGTTCGAGCTCAACCCCGCGGATCCGCGCGCGGCCGCGGTTGCGGAAGAAGAAGAAGTCCGGCTCGGCCTCGTAGCGTTCGATGAGGTCGTCGATGCGGTAGTCGAAGACGAAGCAGGCGAGCCGCGTTCGCCCCGAGGTGTACCGGAGCCCGCCGTCGAGCTGCAGACTGGTTTCCGGGTCCAGGTCCGGGTTGCCGGTGATGAACCCGCGGCCGGTCGGACCGCGATAGTACCGGTCTGAGAGCATCGGGTCCCGGAATCCCCGAGCGACCTGGCCGGTCAGGTGGAGCCCGCGGGCCACCGACGCGGTGAGCGAGATGAACCCCGACACGGCCCCGTGCGAGGTGTCGTGGTCGCCGAAGTAGCCGCCGCGATTGCGCGTCGTGACGCGGTCACCGCGCAGGCCGCCGGCGAGCGAGAGTCGGCGGGAGATCGGGGTCTCCAGCGAGGCGAACAGCCCGAGGTCGACACGCCGCGCGCGGTCGATCGACACGTTCTCCGTCGTGCCCGCGAGACCGCCCGTGGCGTCGTAGGCGAGCAGGAGGTCGAGGGCGCGAAGCCCGTAGCGCCCGTTGAGGTCGGCGCCCACCGACAGCTTCGCCGGGCCGAGGAGCCGCTCGGCCTTGCCGCGCACCTGGAAGTCGCGCGCGTCGACGTCTGCCCGCTCGACGCTGCGGGGGCGCGTCGCCGTGGGGAAGCGGTCCTGGTCGGTGACCAGGGCGTAGCTCCCGAGAAAGGCCGTGACGTCGAGATGGTCAAAGCCCGCCGCCTGGTTGACGTCGTAAGTGGCCGTGAACCGGTGCGAGTCCTCGGTCGGATAGAAGAAGCGGACGGTCCGCGAGTTGCTGCGCGGCCGGCCGATGTCGCGGCCGACGTCGCTCTGCCAGCCGACGGTGATCACGCCGTGACCGAGCGCCGTCTCGCCTCGAACGAGCAGGCTGCGACTGCTCCAGCCGGAGTTGAATACCTCGCCGTCGGGACTGCGGTAGTCGTCCGCCTCGCGGTACGACCCCTGCGCGAGCACGCCGCCGCGGGCGAAGCCTCGCGAGAGCTCGACCGTCGCCTGTCGCATCGGCACCCCGGCGCCGAGCGACGTCTGCACGCGCGCGCGGAACGGCGAGCCGGGCTCGACGCGCCGGGTCCGCGCGTAGATGACGCCGCCGAAGGCGTCCGAGCCGTACGCCACCGACCCCGGGCCGCGCGAGACCTCGAGGCTGTCGAGCGCGAACGGGTCGAGGAAGGTCGCGCTCGGCCCGACGCGGCGCTCGGTCGTGACGCGCGCGCCGTCGATCAGGATGAGGGTCCGGCCGCGCGCGAGCCCCCGGATCGCCGGGACGGCCGCGTGCCCTTCGGAGACGAGCGACACGCCGGCGACCGTGGCGAGCGTGTCGGTCACGGTCGCCGGCTGACGGTCGACGAGATCCCGCCGCGTCAACGTCGTGGTGGCGGCCCCCGGCGTCGACTCGATGCTCGGTGCCGATCCCACGACCGTGACCGCCTCGTCCACGAGCGGTCTGACCTCGATCGTGAGAACCCCGTCGGCGGGCAGCGTCTCGACGAGGACGGGACGCATGAAGCGCCCGCCCGGCAGGACGACGAGCAGCTCGAACGGCGGCTGCGGATCCGGCCTCCACGTGAAGCGGCCGTCCGCGTCGGTGAAGGTGACGCCGGGCAGCCCGAGCACCGTCACCTCGGCTCGGGCCACCGGCGCTCCGGTCGCGCCGTCGACCACGCGCCCTTCGAACGCCGAGGCCTGCGAGGCCGTGAGGATTGCCGTTGTGAGCATCAGAGCGGTCCACCCCAATACGCGCCGGCTGTGCGACATCGCTTCCCTCTCCACGATCCGGCCATCGCGACGCGCTGGCCGTTCGAGCGCAGTGTACGCGCCCCTCCCATCTACTACCAGCGTTCGTAACATGCGCCGGAGAAGAAGCAGCGTGCCCGCCAGGCCTGCCCGAGGAGAGAGACGACGGGTGGCGCGGGTCTACCGGAGGGCGGCCACGGCGAGCTCGACGAGCTCCTGCACGTCGGCGAGCAGGTGCGCCTCGACCAGGCCGGTCCCCGCGAGCAGGCCGGCCGCCGCGAGCGTGACGGCCCCGAGACTGACCGCGCGCGCGGCCACCAGCCACAAGGGGAGGCGGCGACCCGCGGTTCGCTCGCCCAGCAGACGGCGCACGCGCCGCTCGATCGTGCCGGTCTCGATCAGGGTACTGACCGGCGCCGACTCCGCGGCCGGGGCCCCCACACCGGGCGCCAGGCGCGCGACCGTCAGGAGCGCTTCCGCCAGGTCCAGCGCGGTCCGGCTCGCTGCCCCGGCCGCGCGATCGTCGGCGCTCTCCTCGGCGGCAGCCGCCCAGTCGCGCTCGATCGCGTCGCCGAATCGGGTGAACGCGAGGACGTCGGGGCAGGCCCGGAGCAGTAGCCGCTTGAGATTGTCCCGCGCGGCCAGGTGCGCGGCTTCGTGGGCCAGCACGGCGCGCAGTTGATTCGGCGTGCACGCCTCCACCACCTGGCGCGCCACCACCAAGCGCGGCCGCACGAGTCCCACGACGGCGACGAGGGGCAACGGCCAGTCGACCCGGAGCGCCGGGACCGGCGATCCGTCGACCACGAGGGTGCGCGCGTCGCGCGTCCACTCGCGAAGCAGTTCCCGCGTCCGGGCGAGGGCGCGCCAGCCTCTCCCGACTCCCAGCGTCAGGAGCGCGGCACCGAATCCCGCCAGCGCGACGAGCGAAATCCCCGCCACCTCCTCGCGCTCCCTCGGCTCGAACAGGTGGAACGCCGGGCCGACGAGCCCCGCGACGATCAGGACGCCCACCACCACCGGCAGGCAGCGCACAAGCAGGAGGCCCGCGGCGCGGTCGGCCGCGCGCGCTGCGTCGAGGTCGCGGCGCGCCAGCCGCCAGAGGCCGACCGCCACCGGCGTCACGGCCACGGTCACGAGCGCGTAGGCCGAGAACACCACCGTCAGGGCCATGGCCGCGTAGCTCACGGCGACCCCCGTTCGCGCCGCGTGCGCACGAGCGCCTCGAGCTCGGCGAGCAGGCGGTCGTCGCGCTCGCCGACCAGGTCGACCAACGACGAGAGCACCGGCCGCGCGTCGCCGTCGAGCAGCGCCTTCAGGATCTGGTGCGCGAAGGTGGACTTGAGTTCGGCGCGCGAATACTTCGGGCGGTACGAGAAGGCTCGACCCTGCCGGCACCGTTCGAGCACGCCCTTGCGGTGCAGCCGCTCGAGCGTCGTGAGCAGGGTCGTGTACGCGGCGCCCGGAAACTCGGCCTTGAGCTCGCGCACCGTGCCGCCGGAGCCGCGCCGCCACAGCGCGTCGAGCACGCGCAGCTCGAGCTGGCCGAAGACCGCGTGCAGATCGCCCCGCAACGCGGCGAGCCACGGGCGCAGCAGCGGCCGGGCCATGCCGCCATTATATCGGTGGCGGGCTGCCCGCCAGTGCTATAGTTCGCAACCGTGAAGTTCCCATACGAGGAGTTCGACCTGTCCGGCGTCCGCACGTATCCCCTCGCGTCGCGCCCGAGCAAGGTCGCGGCCCCCCAGTTCGCGCGGCCCCACGCGCCGGGGTCCCCCGTCTCCGCCTGGCTCGACCGCCTTCCCAAGCTGCTCGCCGCGGCCGACTTGACGGCCGTCGTCGAGGCGCTCGTGGCGGCGCGCCAGCGCGACGCGGGCATCCTCTGGGGGATCGGCGCGCACGTGATCAAGACGGGGCTTTCCCCCGTCCTGATCGACCTGATGCGGCGCGGGTTCGTCTCGGGGGTGGCGATGAATGGCGCCGGGCTCATCCACGACTTCGAGATCGCCGTCTCCGGCACGACCTCCGAGAACGTCGACGAAACGCTCGGCCCCGGCGCGTTCGGCATGGCCGAGGAGACCGGGCGCGACCTGAACCGCATCGTGGCCGAGGGCGTGGCGCGCGGGCTCGGCCTCGGCCAGGCAGTGGGCCGCCACCTGGTCGAGCGCGAGCCACCCTACGCGCACCTGAGCGTGGCGGCGGCCGCCGCTCGACTCGAGATTCCCCTGACGGTTCACGTCGCGATCGGCACCGACATCACCCACATGCACCCGGCGGCCTCGGGTCGCGCCCTCGGTGAAGGCAGCCTCAGGGATTTCCGCCACTTGGTGTCTAACGTCGCCCGACTCGAGGGCGGGGTCTATCTCAATTGCGGCTCGGCGGTCGTGCTCCCGGAGGTCTTCCTGAAGGCCGTGGCGCTCGTCCGGAACCGGGGGTGCTCGCTCGCCGGACTCACGACGGTCAACCTGGATTTCGTCCGGCTCTACCGGCCGGAGACCAACGTCGTCCGGCGTCCGGTCGCCGGCGTGGGGCGCGGCTATACCCTGGTGGGCCACCACGAAATCATGATTCCGCTGCTCGCGGCGCTGATCATCGAGCGCAGCGTCGACTCGCCACCCCGCGCGGGTCATGACGCCTCGCCGCCCGTCGGGTAGAATGGGAAAGGCGCCGGTGTAGCTCAGCTGGTCAGAGCACGCGGCTCATATCCGCGGAGTCCGGGGTTCGAATCCCTGCACCGGCACCACAGGTCGGGTCGGGACCGGCGGGTTCCCGGCCCTTTTTTCATCCATGCGGGCGCTGGCCGATCGGGTGCGCCGCACGATCGAGCGGTACGCGCTGCTCGACCCGACGAGCCGCGTGGTCGTGGGACTGTCGGGCGGGCCCGACTCGGTGGCGCTCACCTACGTCCTCCGCGAGCTGGCCGAGCGGCGCGCGTGCACGCTCGTGGGCCTCGCCCACTTCAACCACCAGCTCCGGCCCACGGCCGACCGCGACGAAGCCTTCTGCCGCGAGCTCGCGGCACGGCTCGGCCTGCCGATCCTCGTCGAGTCGGCCGACATCCGCGCGGTGGCGGCGCGGCGGCGGTCCTCGATCGAAGACGCGGCGCGCGACGCGCGCTACGCGTTTCTCGACCGCGCGGCCGCGCGGCTCGGTGCCGACCGGGTGGCCGTCGGGCACACGCGCGACGACCAGGCTGAGACCTTCCTCCTGCGCCTCCTCCGCGGCGCCGGTCCCCGGGGGCTGGCCGGCATCTATCCCCGCGCCCGCCTCGTCGTGCGGCCCTTCATCGACACGACGCGCGCAGAGGTGCTGGAGTACCTCGAAACGAACCACCTTGCCTTCTGCGAGGACGAAACTAACCGCGACCTCGCGAACCCACGCAACCGCGTTCGGCATGAGCTGCTCCCGTACCTGCGCGAGCATTTCTCGCCGGCGGTCGTCGACGTCCTGGCCCGCGCCGCGGCCATTGCCCGCGACGATTGGGCGTTTTTCGAGCAGGTGGCGGCGGCGGCGGAAGCTCGGTGCCTGCGGGCGGCGGACCAGGACGCCCGGGCCGTCGTGCTCGACGTGGCCGCGCTCTCCGCCGAACCTTCGGCCGTCGCACGGCGGATCGTCCGGCGCGCGCTCGCGCGCGTCGCGCCCGCGCGCTTCCTGACGTTCGAGCACGTGGAGGCGGTGCTCGCGCTGGCCGGGCCGGGGGCGCCGTCCGGCGGGGTCGACCTGCCCGGTCAGCGTGCCGAGCGTGTCGGCGATGCGGTCGTGCTTCGTCCGAGGTCCTCCGCTGGAGGAGGTGGGCCGGACACGGCGGTCGTCGGCGAAGAGCGGGCGACGGGCCGCCGCAGCCGGGTGGTCCCGCGGCAGCCGCTGCCGGTGCCGGGCGAGGTGGAGCTGCCGGAGATCGGGTGGGCGATCTCGGCCCAGCCGGGCGTGGCGGACGCGGGGGTGCTCGAACGGCTCTCGGCCCGCGGTGTCGAGGCGGTGGTCGACGCGGCGGCCGTCGAGTTACCGCTGGCCGTGCGGATCCGCCGGCCTGGCGACGCGTTGCGGCCCTTGGGGCTGGGCGGCCGCAAGAAGCTGCAGGACCTGCTGGTCGATAAGAAGATTGCGCGCGCCGAACGAGACCGGGTCCCGCTCGTCGTGGACGCCCGGGACCGGATCGTGTGGGTCGTGGGTCTAACGATCGATGACGGGGTTCGAGTCACGGCGTCGTCGCGGCCCGTGATATTCTTGAGGGCGAAGCGCGCAGGAGGCCAGGGGTGAGCTCGACCCTGAAGAGCTTGGTGTTCTGGATGGTCCTCGTGATCGTCGGGGTCCTCATCTGGAACTTTTCCGCCAGTTTCCAGGGGAAAGACGAGACCCTGACCTTCACGCAATTCATCTCGATGGTGGATGCGGGCGAGGTCGACTCGGTCTTGATCTCCGGCAACGAGATCACGGGGACCACCAAGACCCAGCCGCCCCGGCGCTTCCGGACCTACGCGCCGCCCCAGTACGAGGGACTCGGCAATCGGCTGGTCGACCGCAACGTGCAGATCCGGGCCGAGCGTGACACCTCGAGCCCGTGGCTGCAGCTACTCTCCGGGTGGGCGCCGGTCTTCCTGATGATCGGCTTCTGGATCTTCATCATGCGGCAGATGCAGAGCGGGGGGAACAAGGCCCTGTCGTTCGGCAAGAGCCGCGCGAAGCTGTCGTCGGGGTCGCAGAAGAAGGTGACCTTCAGGGACGTGGCGGGCGTGGACGAAGCGAAGGAGGAGCTGCAGGAGATCATTGAGTTCCTCAAGGACCCGCAGAAGTTCCAGAAGCTGGGCGGGCGGATTCCGAAAGGCGTGCTCCTCATGGGCTCGCCGGGCTCGGGCAAGACGCTGCTGGCGAGGGCGGTGGCCGGCGAGGCCAACGTGCCGTTCTTCTCGATCAGCGGGTCGGACTTTGTCGAGATGTTCGTCGGGGTGGGCGCCTCGCGCGTGCGCGACCTGTTCGAGCAGGGCAAGAAGAACGCGCCGTGCATCATCTTCATCGACGAGATCGACGCTGTCGGGCGCCATCGCGGGGCGGGGCTCGGCGGCGGCCACGACGAGCGGGAGCAAACGCTCAACCAGCTCCTCGTCGAGATGGACGGTTTCGAGTCGAACGAGGGCGTGATTCTCGTGGCGGCGACCAACCGCCCGGACGTGCTCGACCCGGCGCTGCTCCGGCCGGGACGCTTCGACCGCCGCATCGTCGTGAACCTGCCGGACGTCAAGGGCCGCGAAGGGATCCTCCAGGTGCACACGCGCAAGATCCCGCTGGCCGACGACGTCGACATCCGGGTGCTGGCGCGGGGCACGTCGGGATTCTCCGGGGCGGACCTGGCGAACCTGGTGAACGAAGCCGCGCTCAACGCCGCGCGCTACAACCAGAAGGTCGTCCGCATGGCCGACTTCGAGTTCGCCAAGGACAAGGTCCTCATGGGCTCGGAGCGGCGGTCGATGATCATCAGCGACGAGGAGAAGAAGGTCACGGCCGTCCACGAGGCTGGCCACGCGCTGCTCGCGGTCCTCTTGCCGAACGCCGATCCCATCCACAAGGTGACGATCATCCCGCGCGGCATGGCGCTCGGCGTCACCCAGCAGTTGCCCCTGGACGACCGGCACAACTACGCGAAGGAGTACCTCGACGACCGCATCGCGATCCTGCTCGGCGGACGCATCGCCGAGGAGGTCACGGTGGGGCACATCACGACCGGCGCCGGCAACGACCTCGAGCGGGCCACCGAGCTCGCGCGCAAGATGGTCTGCGAGTGGGGCATGAGCGACGCCCTGGGGCCCCTCACGTTCGGCAAGAAGGAAGAGCAGATCTTCCTCGGGCGAGAGATCGCGCAGCACCAGGACTACAGCGAGGATACGGCCATCCGGATCGACCAGGAGATCAAGCGCATCGTGCTGGACAACTACGAGCGCGCGCGGCGGCTCCTGACCGAGCGTCGAGACAAACTGCTCAAGGTCGCCGAGGAACTGCTCGCGCGCGAGGTGCTCGATGCGGAGCAGGTGCAGCGCATCGCGCGCGGGCTCCCGCTCGACGAGGCAGCGCCGGCGCCGGCGGCAGAGCCCGTGGGCGGGCCCGAGCCCGCCGGCAAGGAGCGGTCCGTGATCCTCCCCATCCCTGAGCCGGTGCCGCAGGAGTAGCGGGGGTCGTCCCGGCTCGCCGCGCACGTTCATGGTCGCCCGGCGCCTGTATCGGATCGCGCTTCCCGGCGGTAGCGCGATCGAACTCGGGCGCCGCACCCTCGTGATGGGCGTCCTCAACGTGACGCCCGACTCGTTCGCCGACGGCGGCCGCCACCTCGACCCGGCGCGCGCCGTCGAGGCCGGCCTCCGCATGGTCGCCGACGGCGCGGACCTGCTGGACATCGGCGGCGAGTCGACCCGGCCAGGCGCCGCACCCGTCAGCGCGGACGAGGAGCTCGCGCGCGTCGTGCCGGTCGTCGAGGGGCTGGCGGGCCGCGCCGGCGTGCCGCTCTCGATCGACACCTCGAAGGCCGTGGTGGCGGACGCCGCGCTCGCGCGCGGCGTCGCGATCGTGAACGACGTGAGCGCGCTCAGCTACGACCCGGGGCTCGCGGCGGTGGTGGCCCGCCGGGGCGCGGCGCTCGTGCTCGTGCACCATCGGGGCCGATCCGCCGACATGTACGCGCGCGCGTCCTACCGCGATGTGGCCGGCGAGATCGTCGCCGAGCTGGCCGAGCGGATCGACGCCGCGGTCGCCGCCGGGATCCCGCGCGAGCGCGTGATCGTCGACCCGGGGCTCGGCTTCGCCAAGCGGGCCGAGCACAGCTATGCCGCGCTGGTTGGTCTCCCTCGCCTGGCCTCGCTCGACCGGCCCATCCTGGTCGGGCCCTCGCGCAAGTCGTTTCTCGCGGCGGCGCTCGGCGACCGCCCGCCGGACGAGCGCGAGTGGGGAACGGCGGCGGCCGTGGCGGCGTCGGTCTGGCTCGGCGCCCACCTCGTGCGGGTCCACGGCGTGCGGGCCATGATCGACGTCGTGCGCGTGGCCGACCGCCTCCGCGAGGCCGCCGCGGGCGACGCGCGCCCGGATTCGACCTGACCGACGGGCGCCCCCCACGCCAGCGCGGCGCGCGGCGGGCTCGGCGCGGCCTGCCTCCCTGTACTCCGAGTCGGGACATAATAGGGCCCGTCGATGCACGAGCTGCTGCAACTCCTGTCGCGCGCGCCACTGGGCTGGTGGGACGTCGTCGATATCGCGATCGTCTCGGTGCTCATCTACGAGTTCCTAAAACTCATTCGCGGGACGCGGGCGGTGCAGATGGCCGTGGGCACGCTGCTGCTCGTCGTTCTGTTCTACGTGTCGCAGGTCGCGCCACTCCAGACGGTCAACTGGCTCATCCGAAACCTGCTCGTCTACGTGGTCTTCGCGGCGATCGTGGTGTTCCAGTCGGACATTCGGCGGGCCCTGGCGCATTTCGGGCGCGCGCCGTTCTTCCGGTACTTCACCCGACCCGAGGTCGGTAACGAGACGATCGAGGAGATCGTGGTGGCGGCGACGGTGCTCTCGGCGCACCGGACCGGCGCCATCGTCGCCATCGAGCGCGAGATCGGGCTGCGGAACTACGTCGAGAGCGGGATTCCCCTCGACGCGTCGCTGACCTACGACCTGCTCCTGGCCATTTTCCAGCCCAACTCGCCGCTCCACGACGGGGCCGTCATCGTGCAGGAAGGGCGCATCGCAGCAGCGGCCTGCTTCCTGCCCCTCACCGTCAACCCGAGGCTCAGCCGCGACCTCGGCAGTCGCCACCGCGCCGCGATCGGCCTGACCGAGGAGTGCGACGCGGTAGCCATCGTGGTGTCGGAGGAGACCGGACAGATCTCGCTGGCGCTCGACGGGCAGATCGAACGGAACCTGGACGCCGACCGGCTGCGGGCGCGGCTCGAGTCGCTGCTGTGGTACGGCCGGCCGCGCAAGCCATCGCGGCGCCACCCGGCCACCTCGGTGCTGTGATGGCGCTACATCCGCTCCGGCATCTCGGCCTGAGACTGCTGTCCGTGGGGCTCGCCACGGGCCTCTGGCTCGCGGTCGTCGGCGAGCGCACCGTCGAGCGCGGCCTGCGCGTGCCTCTCGACTTCGAGAATATTCCCGAATCGCTGGAGATCGTCGGCCACGTTCCCCTGGCGGTCGACGTGCGCGTCCGGGGACCGTCGAGCGTGCTCGGCCGCCTGCAGCCGGGCGAGGTGGTGGCGATCCTCGACTTGGCGGGCGCGCGGCCCGGGTCGCGGCTCTTCCATCTGCGCACCGACCAGGTGCGCGTGCCGTTCGGCCTCGAGGTGACACAGGTCGTGCCGGCGACGGTGGCGCTCGACCTCGAGCGTGTCGCTCGCCGCGTCGTGCCTGTCCTGCCGGCGATCGACGGCGAGCCGGCTCCGGGCTTCGTGATCGGCACCGTGACGGTGGACCCCACCACGGTGGAGGTGGAGGGGCCCGAGAGTCGCGTGGCCAGGCTGGCCTCCGCCACCACCGAGACCGTCGTGATCGACGGCGCCACGCAGACGGTGAAGGACACGGTCAACGTGGGGGTCGCGGACGCCGCGGTCCGGCTCCGGGAGTCCCGGTCGGCGGTGGTCGTGGTCGAGGTGCGACCCGCGCCGGCCACGCGCGAGGTGATGGACGTGCCGGTCAGGCTGCGGCGTCTCGGGTCGGGCTTGCGTGCGGAGGTGACCCCGGCGGTCGTGACCGTGCGCGTGCGCGGCGAGCCCGCGACGATCGAGACGCTGGCAGCCGAAGCTGTCACGGCGGTCGTGGACCTTGTCGGCCTGGGGCCCGGCCGATACAATCTGCCGGTCCGTGTCGAGGCGCCGCGCGCGGTCGGCGTGATCGAGGTGCGTCCCGCCGCGGCGAGGGTGAGGATCTGGTGAGTCGGCTGTTCGGCACCGACGGCGTCCGCGGGACGGCCGGGCGCTATCCCCTCGACCGCGAGACGGTGAGCCGGCTGGGTGCGGCGCTGGTGCGGGTCCTCGGTGGCGACGTTGGGCTGGTCCGCCTCGTCGTCGGGCGCGATACGCGCGAGTCGGGGCCGGCGATCGAGGAGGCGTTCGCGCGCGGCGCGACCGCGGCCGGCGCCTCGGTAACGAGCGCCGGCGTGATGCCGACGCCAGCGATCGCCTTCGTGACGTCGGCGATGGGGTTCGACGCGGGCGTCGTGATCTCCGCGTCGCACAACCCGCACGAGGACAACGGCATCAAGGTGTTCTCGAGCCGGGGCGAGAAGCTCGCCGACGACCTCGAGCAGGCCGTGGAGGCGCTCGTCGTCGACGGAAAATGGAAAGGGCCGGGCGGTTCCGCCCGCCCGGCGCACGTCGCGGACTTCAGCGAGGGGTACCTCGGCTTCCTGGCGCGAACGGTGGCTGGCCCGGAGCGGCTTGCGGGCAGGCGCCTGCTCGTCGACACGGCCAACGGCGCCACCTCGGCCCTGGCACCGCGGCTGTTCCGGCGACTCGGGGTCGAGGTGGACGCCATCCACGCCGAACCCGACGGGCGCAACATCAACCGCGAGTGCGGGTCGACTCACCCCGGCGCGCTCGCGGCGGGCGTCGTCCGGGGCCGCTATGACCTGGGCGTGGCGTTCGACGGCGACGGGGACCGCGCGATCTTCGTCGATCACACGGGTCGCCTGGTCGATGGTGACGCGATCCTATTCGTCTGCGCGCGCGACCTCCACCGCGCCGGCCGGCTGCCAGGGGCGACCGTGGTGGCCACGGTGATGAGCAACCTCGGCCTCGAGCGCGCGCTCGCCGACCTCGGGATCCGTCTCGTGCGCTGTCCGGTGGGCGACCGGTACGTGCGCGAGGCAATGGTGGCCGCGGGCGCTGCCCTCGGCGGCGAGCAGTCGGGCCATATCATCTTCGGCGAGCACCATACGACGGGCGATGGGCTCCTGACGACGCTGCAGGTGCTCCGCGTGGTGGCCGGGAGCCGTGAGAGCCTGGCGGACCTGACCCGGGGGCTCGTCGTGTGTCCTCAGGTCCTCGTCAACGTCGCGGTCAACGAGAGGCGGCCGCTGGCGGAGGTGCCGGAGGTTCAGGCGGCGGTGGCCCGCGTCGAGGCGCGGCTCGACGGGCGGGGGCGTGTCTTGGTGCGCTATTCGGGCACCGAGCCGCTCGTGCGCATCATGATCGAGGGCGATGAGGAAGGCGAGGTTCGGGCCTGCGCGGAGGAGATCGCCGAGACGGTCCGGCAGGCGTTGGGGTGACGCATGCGGCTGGCGGTGAACATCGACCACGTGGCGACCATCCGGGAAGCACGCAAGAGCCGTGAGCCCGAGCCGGTGGCGGCGGCCATCCTCGCCGAGCTCGGCGGGGCGGAGGGCATCACGGTGCACCTGCGCGGCGACCGCCGTCACATCAAGGAGCGCGACCTCGAGCTGCTGCGCCAGGTGATCGCGACGAAGCTCAACATCGAGATGGCGGCCACCGCCGAGATGGCCAAGATCGCGCTCCACATCCGGCCCGACCAGGTGACGCTGGTGCCGGAGCGGCCGCAGGAGCTTACGACGGAGGGCGGCCTCGACGTCGTGCTGCAGGCCGCGACGGTGCGCGAGTTCATCAAGCAGGTCCGGGACGCCGGCATCCGCGCCAGCCTGTTCGTCGACGCCGACCTCGACCAGGTCCGCAAGGCGAAGGTGGTGGGAGCCGACGCGGTCGAGATCAACACCGGGCCCTACGCGGCCGCGGCGGGCGCCCAGCGCGAGGAGCTGTTGACGCGCATCGCCGAAACGGCGCGGATGGCGCGCCGCCACGGCCTCGAGGTCCTCGCGGGGCACGGTCTTAACTACGTCAACGTCCGGCCCATCGCCGCGATCGGCGAGATCGTCGAGCTCAACATCGGTCACAGCATCGTGGCGCGCGCGGCGCTCGTCGGGATGGAGCGGGCGGTGCGCGAGATGGTGCAGCTCCTGAAGACCTGAACGAGCCGGCGACAGTGGACCGCGCGCGCGGTGGGCTGGTATGATGCGGTCGAGCTGCTGGCGCGCCGAGGAGCGCCAGCCTGGCCGCTCATGCAACGAGAGTCGCTCGCCTTTGCGCTCGCCGGCGTGTTCTTCGGGTTGCTGGTCGGCTGGATGATCGGCAGCCAGCAGGGGGCAGGCGGGCCCCGCCCGGTTCCCGGGCCCCCTCAGCCCGCGTCCGCAGCGAGCGGCTCCGCCCCGCCTGCCCCGCGGTTGGACGAAGCGCGCGCCCGCGCGCTCATGGCCCAGGCCGAGAGTAGTCCCACCGACGCCGCCGTGCGCGTCGAGCTGGGCAACCTCTACTTCGACGCGGAACGCTACCAGGACGCCATCCGCTGGTACGAAGAGTCGCTGAAGCTGGACCCGAAGAACGTCAATGCGAGCACCGACCTCGGCGTCGCCTACTACTACTCGAACCAGCCCGACCGGGCGCTGCAGCAGTTCGACTATTCGCTCTCGATCGACCCCAAGCACCTGAAGACACTGCTCAACCAGGGCATCGTCCGGGCCTTCGGCAAGCAGGACCTCGCCGGGGCCGTCCAGTCCTGGGAGCGGGTCGTGACGCTGGCGCCCGACAGTCCCGAGGGCCGGACCGCCAAGCAGGCACTCGACAACATGAAATCGGCCCACCCGACCGTCGGCGGCGAGTCGCCGGCCAAGGGCCCCGGGCTCTGACCCCGCGCGATCTGGCGTGCGCCCATGCTGGGCTGGATCCTCAGGTTCCTCCTCGTGGTGGTGCTCATCCGGGCGGTCTGGCGTCTGCTCGTCGGCATCGTGCAGGGCATGACGGCGGCGTCGGCTCCGCGACCGACGCGGGCAGATGCGCCCGTCGCGCTCGTGCGCGACCCGGTCTGCGGTACCTTCGTTCTCCCCTCGCGTGCGCTGACGCTCGGTCGCGGCGAAGCGACGCGGTACTTCTGTTCTGAACGCTGCCGCGACGAGTATCGCGCGGGTCGGCAGGCACGAGCGGCGTTGGGAGATTGAGGATCCCCGCCCGACGCGCGTGGCTCCGCCCCCGCGACCTTGTCTCCGCCAAGCTCGCGCCCGTTCTGTCATAAGATCCTCGGTCGACCGGAGGGACCCCATGCTTCGCTCCCGCTCGCTGCTCACCGTCGCGATGGTCTCGAGTGTCGTCTGGCTGCTGGTGCCGCGGCTGCAGGCGCAGAGGGCGGCCACGGTGGCCGACTACCTGAGTCCGGCGTATCCCCACACGCTCGTCTCCGCAAGGAAAGCTGAGCGGATCGCGTGGATCGCCTACGACGAGGGCAAGCGCAACGTCTACACGGCCGCGGCGCCAGACTTCCGCCCCGTGCGCGTCACCGCATTCCTGAAAGACGACGGCGTAGACCTTTCGAGCCTGCGGATCTCGGACGACGGGTCGGTGGTGGTCTTCGTGCGCGGCCACGCGCCGAACCGCGAGGGCTGGGTCGCCAACCCGCTCAGCGACCCCGACGGACAGGAGCAGGCCATCTGGGCGGCGCGCACGACGGCACCCGGGCGGGCGTGGCGCGTCGCGGAAGGTGCGGACCCCCAGCTCGCGCCCGACGGCAGCTCGGTACTCTTCGTTCGGGACGACCAGATCTACCGGGCGCTGACCTCCGAGACACGGCCCGAGTCTCCGAGGGATCGCGGCGAGCTTCCCTTCGTTCGCTCCTGGGGGACGAGCAGCGACCCGCGCTGGTCGCCGGACGGCTCGAAGTTCGCGTTCGTCAGCCACCGCGTGGACCACAGCTTCATCGCCATCTACGACATGGCCACGCGCACGGTGAAGTACATGGCACCGGACGTCGACTTCGACACGAGTCCCACCTGGTCGCCCGACGGGAGGCGTCTCGCGTTCATCCGGCGGCCAGGCTTGCCCTTCGGCCGGCAGGCGCAGCCCGGTGGTCGGGGGATCGGCGTTCCGCCGGGCCCAGCTTTCCAGGTGCCGCCGGCGGGTCGGGGCCGCGGCGGCGAAGCCGGCCTGCCCCCGAGCGCGGCGAAAGTTCCCGGTCTCGTGCGCGCCACGTTCCGGGGCGGGTCCACGTTGCGGTTCATGGTGGGAGACGTCGAGACGCTCGAGGCGACGCCCTTCTGGGAAAACGCGCCGGACGAGCGGGTGTTCACCAGCGTGTCCCGGATCGAGTGGGCCGGCGAGCGCGTCGTGTTCACGATGAACAACGTGCCGGACGACGAGTGGGAGCGCGTTTTCGCCGTCAGTGTCTCCGGCGCCACGCCCCGGCCGGTTCTGCTGACGACGACCGATGGTCTCATCGAGGACGCGACATCGACGGCGCTCTCGAAGGACGGCCGGACGCTCTATTACTGCACCAACGCCGGTGACATCGACCGGCGGCACATCTGGGCCGTTCCGACCTCGGGCGGCAGCCCGGTGCCGATTACCACGGGCGATGGGATCGAGACGTCGCCGGTCCCGCTCGCGTCAGGGCAGCGTCTCGCGGTGCTCTACGCTGACGCGAGGCGTCCGCAGTCGGTGGCGATCCTGCCGGCCCGGGGCGGCGTGCAGCAGATCCTCTTTCCAGATCTCCCGCCTCGCTTCCCGATGGACGCGCACGTGATCCCGCAGCCGGTCACGTTGAAGGCGGCGGACGGCTTCGAATTCTACAACCAGTTGTTCTTGCCGAAGGAGGTGAAGCCCGGCGAGCGCCGGCCGGCCATGATCTTCGTGCACGGCGGGCCGATCCGGCAGATGCTCCTCGGCTATCACTACCGCCACTTCTATCACATGGCCTACGCCGTCAATCAGTGGTTGGCCAGTCAGGGCTATGTGGTGCTCTCGGTCAACTTCCGCAGCGGCATCGGCTACGGGCGATCGTTCCGCCAGGCGCCGAACCGCGGCGGGCAGGGAAATTCCGAGTACCAGGACGTGGTGGCGGCGGGCCGGTATCTGCAGACGCGCGACGATGTGGATCCCGAGCGAATCGGCATCTGGGGGCTGTCCTATGGCGGCGTGCTGACGGCGCAGGCCCTCGCGCGCAACTCGGACATTTTCAAGGCGGGTGTCGACCTGGCTGGCGTGCACCTCTGGGGCAGCTCGCTCGACCCCGAGTCGATCTCGTATCAGTCGTCGGTCATTGCGGCTATCGACGGGTGGAAGTCGCCCGTTCTCCTCGTCCACGGCGACGATGACCGCAACGTGGCGTTCCAGCAGACGACGGGTCTCGTGCAGCTCCTCCGCGCCCGCGACGTCCACTACGAGCTCATCGTCCTGCCCGACGATGTGCACGATTCGTCGGTCCACGCGCGGTGGATCCACATCTTCGAGCGGATGGACGCGTTTCTGAAGAACTTTCTCGGGGGGCGGCGCTGAGCGAGACATGCCGTTCGGCTGACGCGGGTCGTGCGGCTGACGCGGGTCGTGCGGCTGACGCGGGTCGTTCGATTGACGATTGTCGTTCGGCTCACGATTGTCGTTCGACTGACGCGCCGTCGTTCGACTGACGCGTGTCGTTACGGCGAGTGCTAGAAGT
>FWPU01000879.1_pt1 | contig 94516 bp, 74 predicted proteins | sample 2228361 | NCBI WGS metagenome assembly FWPU01 (sample SAMEA103939777, study PRJEB20133) | metagenome | reverse complement strand
GCGCCGAAACAGCACCCCCACCACGTTCGTATAATATACCTCCAGCCCGCTCACAGCATAATAGCCATCCTTGAAAACCGCCATCGCCACGCGTCCTTCGTTCGCCTTTCCCTTCAGCGTGCAGACTCCCCGACGGTCCGTCCGCCCCTGATCCACGTCCTCATATACACCCCCCCAAGCTTCTCGGGCATTCATGAACCCCGCCTCCACCCGCGCCCCAGCAATGGGGTTGCCCTGCTCATCTCGCACACGAACGGTCACCTGCGCCCGCTGCGCCCACACCATCGAACATCCCACCAGCGTAATCCCGACACACCCAACAGCGACCTTCCTCATCGTAAACCTCCGTCGTTCACCCATTGATCAAACGCCCGATACGCATAGGGATAGGCCACCCTCTGTATATCGCTATGCCGCCAGCGATCATCGCGGCGTGGCCAATTTCCTTCTTTATGAATTCCGCGCTTCGCCGTGTTCAAATCATAACGTCCCGCACCGAAGTCCTCCAGATCATTCCTCCCAAGCGCAAAGGACAACGCTGGAATTGCATCGGCAAGCAGTTGCCGTCGCATGCCGACCTCCCGCGCCAGCCTGCTTCCTTCATCCCGGTACAACCTCCGGTCGTCAAAAAGCCGGAAAAACGAATTCGTCCGAATCGCCTCCTTGCTCAACTGATTCGCTTGCTCCGGCGGCATCGGCTCATAGACCCACTGATTCCTCTCCGGATCGTAGACCCGCACATGGTAGTCCGGATTGAATCCCCAGCCACCTTCATTGTTGCCTGGAACCAGAAAGGGCCATAATCCCTTGCGCATTTCCTGATTCACCCATGCTCGCTCCTCCGCCAGAAACCAATGCAACCTCCCATCGCCGTTATTCAACACGTCTTCCCCGGAGGAGAAATAGTTGTACGCGTTCGGCAGCTCCCCAAATCGGTTCCTCCAGGTCAACTCCCGTCGTCCATCTCCTGGCGCAAACAAATCATGCCATTCGCTCGCCCACAGCCAGGGTGCATAATCTTTCCAATCCGGATGTCGCATCTGATCTCGATGTAATGTCTTCCCCTTATAGGCTTCCATGGCCACCGCGGCGTTCAGGAGAATATATTTTTCGACCTGCAAACCGTAGTCCACAATCGCGCTGGAAACCACCATGTTCCCCAGGCTGTGGGCGGCGATCCGCACGTCCCCGGGCAGTGCCCTCACCTCCGCCACCAGATTCGACGCAGTCTCGAAGGCGTGAATCACGTTCACGTAGTAATTCGGGGTGTTATTCAACCACCACCACGCGCGGCTATCGTCCCCATACCAGGTCACGGCCGTGAACATCGCCCGACTTCCGGACCAGTAGAGCCGTTTGAATATCTCCGCGGCCCAGCCCCGGGCTTGTTCCTCCGTCACATTGTATCCATGGAGGAACACCATCTGTTTGCGATTGCACATCCGGTCCGGGTAGTGGGTAGGCTCCTGCCGATTCGTGGGACGTCCTTCCTGCCCACCGGCCACGTGACGCAAGTTGATCCAGCGGTACATGCGCTCCACGCTATCCACACGCAACGCCAGCCGCTGCTCCAGTACTTTCACGTCCTGCTTCCAGACTTCCACCCGCAGCGGCGCCTCTGTCCGTTTGCATCCTTCTACCAGCAGCACTCCTTTTCCCCCATCTTCCTGAACCCGCTTCAGAAAGTCTTTCGCCAACTTCTCGCCCGCATCCGGCATGCGAAACACCTGCGCCTTGTGTACCCCCTGCTTCATCCGCTTCCCGTATTTCTCCCCCTCCTGCGTCAAATACACGCCGGCCTCCGCGCGCCGCAGGTCGGTGTATACCGCATGGACGGCTTCCTCCGCATGGCACAGCCGATACTCGATTCCCTTCTCCCCAGGCGGAAGCACATCGAACGCCGTTTTCACATCCAGCCATACCGGGAAAAAGTCCACCGTGTCCCGACGCCCGTTGATCTTAAAGTCTTTCCAATTCGCTGCACGCCACCGTCCTCCCTGGCCCGGGATATCGCTGGCGGCGTTGCCGATGTCTCCCCGATCCCGGTCGTCATTGATCCAAAAATGGAACGGCCCCTCCGTCACCGTCACGCGCGCATCGTGGCGGTCCACGGTGCGGTCATGGTTATAGTCCGGGACCAACGCCATATGGATTGTCGTGACACGCACAGCGTCGGTGTGCACCCAGCCCGCGGGTCCGTTTGTCCCGTCCGGATCCACTGCCACTTCGATCCGTTGCCGCTTCCCCATTTGCACCCCCTCCAGCTTCAGGCACAACGCCCGCTTGCTCACCCATGGCAAGCGTGGCAGCACGTCCGGCCCATAGTCCCCGGTCTTCACGTAATCCCCGTCCTCCAGCAGCCCTTTGGGATTTCGCTCAACATCGGCATTCTTCCGCCACAGCCGCAGCACGCCCTCCGGCCGCTCATACCGCTTTTTTCCTTCCTCTTCCACAATCCGCACGGCGCGCGGATCCGAGTCCTCGTACCGCAACCGCATCACCACCTTGTTCAGATCCAACGGTTCCCGAAATTCCACCACCACCGGCACAAACGGTATCCCGTTGGTAATATGCCAATCCGCATAGTCCGGCACTCCATCCCCATCCACGTCCCCATCGTTCACCACCACGAGCTTTCCCGGATACTCCGCCTTGTTCACCGCATTTTCAATCCGATCCTCATACCCGTCTCGTTCCGGCATACCCCCTTCCGCCGTGTTGTCCGAATCCACATCCACATCCACCCCGATCATCGTCACCCGCACCGTATCCTTCGCCCCCCACGTTCCAGCTCCGGTCGCATCCAGCTCCACCGTCACTGCGCTCTCGCCGTCCCCCAGCCCCACCCCTTCCACATACCAGCGCACTTTCCGCCCTTGCGGCATCAACATCCGTGCCGGATATTCCCCGCTCTGCACCCAGTTCCCTCCTTCCAGCACCGGACGCCCGTCCCGCGTCTCGCCCGGCATGGCGTTCCAAATTCGTATCTCTCCGCTGCTCGCATACCACGTCTTGGGCGCCTCTCCAACCTCCCGCACCGCGCGTGCATCCGACTCCTCGTACGTCACCCGCAGCTTCGCCCGCTCCCAGTCCACCGGCGCTTCGTCCGCCACTTCCACCACCAGCGGCACCCACGTCGTCCCGCCTCCCGCTCCACTATTCTTCACTAGCCCGTCCGCCCATTCGGGCACCTGGTCGTTGTCCTCATCCCCGTCGTTACATGGAATGTACTTGCCCGGCCGTTTTTCCTCGACCCGCTCCTCCACCTGATCGCGGTTCGGTTCCCCTAGAACACCATGGTTATTGTCCGAATCGACATCCACATCCACCGCCGGCGGCACAAGGGTAACGATGGCGTAATAGGGGTTCAGGTCCACGGCCGGGTCATTGGCCGACGGTTCGTGACGCGACGCATTGCACACCCAGTCATCCACCAGGCCGCGATACTGAAAGCGTAGGCGCTGGCCCAGGAGATCCACGGGCGTCCCGCCGCCTTCCGGCACGGCCGATACCGGAATCTCCCACTCATTGGTCCACACCGGCGTCGCACTCGGCACGCGATGGGTCGCGTGCAGCACAACCGTTCCAATCCGCAGCGCGTCAACCCAAATTTCCACCGAAACATCCGACTCCGCGTCCACATAGGCCATGGCGGGATCGTCCGGCGCGCAGACGTCCTTATCGGCGTCTTCAGCGGCGACGGAAAAACGCACGGTCTCTCCAATGTGTCGAAACCCCAGGTCCGCCCGGGGTCGCAATTCCGTATCGTCCACAGTCACGGTGACCTGCACGGGAACGCCCTGTTCCAGGGGATGGCGCGCGCGAAGACCATGGCCGGAACACAGGTCTTCCTCCCCCCGGCACATCCCCGCCAGAAATCCGACGACCACACCCGCCGCCATCAAACCCGGCGACGTCCCTCTCATGGCTGTTTCCTCCTTTGTGGCTCTCCGTATCCTGCTTCCGGACCGCGCCCGGTCACTGAGGGGTTTTCCGCAAGATTTTCCTCCACCCACAGCCACCATTGTCCGTATCGGCTTGTGTAGGCGTGCACCTTGGCCGCCGACGAAAACGGGCTTCCCGTATGGTGATAGCCTAAGGGCATCCGATCGCTCGGAGCGCAGCCGCGATCCCGACCTCCACCCGTATAGAAGACCGCATCCCGCATTGCCTGACGCCCAAACGCCAGCGAGCCCTGGTCACCCAGAACGCGATATAGATAGGCATATCCGTCGGCCAACATCCACCCGTACACCGGATCCCCGTACGGGGAAAGTTCCGCCTCTGGGACCTGGCCGATGGCATCCCATGTCTCAATGAATAGCAGCGGGAAATAGGTCGTTCCCTGCATCCGGCCGCGCCGTACGCCTTCCCGACGTTGCCAGTCCAGCACCCGCTTCAGAAATGCCACCGCATCCGCGCGACCGGTCAGCGCATGCAGACGGCAGACCGGTTCCACCACATAGCCCACAAATTGGGCTCCCTGCCTCCCCCCTTTCACGATGTGTCCCTGGCTTCCGTTATCCCGTTCCATGGCCAGCAGGGTTTTGTCGAACACTTCGTTGGCCCACTCCAGGTAGCGTTGCTCTCCGGTGTATTCATAGAGCGCTAGCCAATTGTCCATCGCCCAGGCCGGAACGCGAAATTCCGTCATCGGCCATTTGTCTTTTCCACGCAAATTGTTCTGCTGATAAAACAGGCGGTAGAATGCGCGCCCGTTCTGCTCGGCGGCGTCCCGCGACCGCGGATCACCCGTCAACGCCCAATGCAGCAACAACCCTCGATTCCACGTATGGCTTGCATGGGCATTGGCTTCCCAATGCCGATTCCGTCCCTTTTTCCGCTCCTGTCGCGACAGATGCCCGTGCTGTCCCCGCTCGTACCGTTGCAGACCGCCCAGGTGGGGCGCCGTGTGCTCCACATGATACTGGTCAATATCGTACCGATGCCGGGCCATGTCGTCGCCCTCATCGAAAAACCCTCGATCCCCAAACCGTAGGTACTGCAGCAGCATTCCGTAGGGCCAGTCATAGAACAGCGAGCAATACCCAAAGTCCCACACCAAATCTCCGTAGTTCATCCAACCGCACAGAATCTCCGGGCATCGCTCGCGCAGACTCGGAAGGGACACTCGTCCCCATCGGTCCTTCCCCATGCCGTGGTGTGGTCCGGCTGGGTCCCCCATCTCGGCGTGAATTTTGGCCATCTGCAGACGGTCCATGCGCGCGATCACTTCCTGACGCTCCTCCTCCGCGCAGCGGATTCCCACGGCGGCCAGGGGAAAGACCGCTCTGCTGTCCCGATACGCCTCTAACGGCGCCCGCGCCACCAGAGGCTGTTCCACCTCCTGGGCCATGGACACCGCGCAGGAACCGAACCGCAACGCGATCCGGCAGGTCTTCCGCCTCCCGCCTTCGAACTGGTATGTTCGAGCCTTGGCTGCTTCTGGCGCGCGAGGCCAGAACCCTCCCTCCGGCCACAGTAGGCAGCGCAACACCCCCGGCTTCGCTTCCAGCCCGCGCGGAAACTCCTGCCAAAAACGCCGGATCGCAACACCCACCACCGGTTCACCGTTCCAACACAGAAGACCCCACCCCGGGGCGCGTTCCCCAGGCCCCGCAACCAGTTCCCATCCGGCTTCCACACACCAATAAAATCCGTACCGGTTTTCCATGCCGGCTCTCGCCTCGCGGCGCGCATCCGGCGAAGGAAGAATATCCCAATACCCCCGCGCATCCACGCCTGGGTACTTGAACCATTGGATCAGGCGCGCCCCATGGGGTCCCACCTTGCACCACCCCATCGGCAGAACCATCGACCAACCATCCGGATTCCCTGAAGGAACCGTCACCGGAACCGTGACACTCAGCGAGCGGAAGGCGAGCCACTGCCGCGGATACTTCGGACCTTCGTTGCGATACCCGTACCAGCCGTCCTGACGCAATGTGAAATCCACCGTCACGTCCGCTTGGCCCGCATACGCCGTGATCCGCGCGTCATAGCCTACCTTGCCGTTCAGTAGCGGCGCGCGGGTTGCATCCTCAAACCGCCCCCGTACCCGTATCGTGGTGCGCAGGGGCCCCACGCACTCGGCCACCACCTCCAGCGGCCTGGAGCCTTGGTAGGTCACCCCTTCGCGTGTTATCAGCTCCACCTGAATCGGTTTCTGCGGCGTCACCCGCTCCATCCCCCGAACAGACACCGCATGGATCAGTCCGGCCTTGTTCGTATCGATCCCCACACACAAAGGGCCCGTCTCTAAAACCAACCCGTCCGCGCGCGCCAGGAGGCGTACCGGCTGCTTCGGAAGCAACGGGGGGCCTTGGGTGACCACATACCGGGCCCGATTGCTTGCGGCCACGTCGGCCTGGAAATCCAGCAGTACCCATTTGAGGCTGCCGTCCGGCCACCGGCACAGCGGCGTGAATTGGCAGGGAACGAGGGCGCGACCCTCCACGTGGATCAGCGTCAGCCCCGCCGGATTCGTCGCCACCCCCTGTGGGAGCGGAATTCCGCTCGTGACCGGTGCGGCGCGGCGGTCCACGCCTGACGGCTCATCTACGGCGAGCACCACGCGCCACCGCGTCGGGACCGCGTGGGTGGAGATCGCGGCCCACACCGCATGGGTTGCGGCCAGCGCGCACCCCATCGCCGCCCATATCCGACGCCGCAGCCCCGCACGCAATGCACGTACGGATTGGCCCCGTGCGGACCGCAGGAGTAGAGCGGTGAACCGATAGGATTCCGGGCAGAGGGCCGTCGGAGGTTGCGCGTTAGCGGCGGCCCGCCTGCCTCCTGTGGGGCTCGTGAACGTTATTTCAGACATCCCTTGTGGAATCCAGTACGGCCGGCGATATAAGGGGAAGGCCGCATCTTGTCCAGCCGTTTTCGATCCTGACGAAACGCCATCGTCCTGTGGAAATGCTCCCCCACTCCCGTCCTCCGCTCATTCCAACTGGCCCGGCCACTCCGCCACAGCTTGAGTCCGGTTATGCGTGGCCGCGACGAGTTTCCTCTCGCCATGCACTGCGGGCAGCCCGCGCGGTATGGCCGCCCCCATCCGGCCGCTCGTCCCCGCGCGTATCCCTCCTGTAAAGCCTATCCTCCTCGTCCACCACCGCGATCTCGGCAAGCATCTTCTTCCCCTCCGCGGTGATGCGCACGTCGCTCCGCTTCGCAGCAAACACCGTGAAGGCCATCTCTCGCTCGCACCGCCGCTCGATCCTCCGGCTGCTCCGCTCCCTCGACAGTCAACGTAAAACCGCCGCGCCACCATCCTCTGCGGCTCGTAAGCCTCCTCACCCCAACCGTCCTTCCGGTAGCCCGCATAGAACCGACTCAGGCCCATCTGCTCCACCGCGTCCAGGGCGAACCGCGTCCTGTCTTTTTCCGGCAGCCGGTTTTCCCGACTAGGCGGCAGGAGGCACATCGTCTTTCAATCCACTGGGATGACGGTATAGCGCTCCTCCTCTTGCTGTTGCTACGGCTTCATTTTTCTGCCTGTCAAACGCATTTTCCCCCCTACCCTCTGAAGGGGGTTCGCGCGACAGTCTCTGACACATTGTCCTTTGCGCCGTGCGGTGCAGTGTCCTTATGCGGAAAACCTGTATTCGGCCTAGCCGCGCGGAATCTCACGGACCACAACGTGAGCGGAGTCCCAGATGGCGCAAGACTTCTTCCGCGACCTCCTCGTGTCCCAGAGACCCGCACATCACGTGGACATCCGCCCAGCGGAGGTACAGTGGACGGCGTTCTTCGTACACATCACGGAGCGTCATGCCAGGCGGACAGGCAATCCCCCGGGTGCTGAAATTGTGGACGCGCCGGGCCACTTCTTCGTATGCCACGTCCAAAAAAACGACCGCACCGTGACGCCGCAGATGCTCCATGGCCACCGTGCTGTAGGCGGCACTGCCGCCGGTGGCGATGACGGAATGGGTGGGACTCAAGGAGAGCAGGACGTCCTGCTCAATCTGCCGCAAGTCGAGATAGCCGCTTTGCTCTAAAATCTGTTGCAGCAGTTTGCCCTCCCGGCGTTCGATCAGCACGTCGGAATCAATGAAATCCCTTGCGGTGTATTTGGCCAGCAACACGCCCACCGTGCTTTTCCCGGCGCCCGGCATGCCGACCAGTACGATATTCACCTCGTCGTCCAGAGGAAAATTCCAACGCGCCATGGTTGCGTCCATTGTCGCGGCAGGCGAACGTCAACTCCGTTTGACAGACCCAAACCGATATCCGGCCTTGGCGAGAAGAAAATCGTAACCCGCGGATTCGTCAATCGAAATCAACAGCCGCCGAGGCTGCTCATGAATCCAGGCGGTTAGCACTTCGCAAGCGAAGATCGTGTGATCGCCGGTTGTCAATTGCCCCACGATTCGGCACTCCAGATTGGCCACACATTCGGCGACCAGTGGCGCCCGCGCGCGTTCCCCGCGAAGCGGCGTCAGCCCGCACACCTGGAACTTGTCGGCATCCCGGCCGCTGTGCGTACCGCACCACAGCGTGGCCTCGGCCAAGTCTTCTCCCGGCCACGCCAGGACAACCTCTCCGGATTTCGCGATCAGATCATGCGTGAATCGTGTCGGGGCCACACTAATAGCCATCATCCAGGGGGATCCTGACGTGTTCATTTTCCATCCCAGCGGGCAAATACTCCGCCGCCCCGCGTGTTCCGCCACAGCCCAGACAATGCGCTCCGGCCGCGCGCAAAGTGCCGCAAACGTGCTCCGGTTACCCTTTTTCACGGTGAACCTCCTCTCAGGGATGTGTGCGCACCATCCGCGTTTCCGGACGGAGAACGCAAAGCCGTGCTCGATGCCGCGGCGCGCTCACGCGGCGGCAACTCCCAAGCGACCCGAAGGCGTTCCAGTTCCCGTCTCCATTCTCGCGCCGGATCTATCGGCGCACGGCGATCCGTCCGGAGTTTTCCTTTGGCCACAACGTCACGAACAGCCGCGAGAAAAACGCCGAGGTAAGGCGTTTCCGTCAACGCGGCCGACTTTTTTCGCAACGCCAGGCAGTCGTGCAGCGCACCATGGATAGATGCCCGCGCGCGCCGCCAATCTTCCTTGCGCGTCTGGCCCTCGCGAAGTATCTCTTGGGCGTCCCGCAGGATTCGACCCAGAGCCTTTTTTTCCACGGGACGGAGTGACGAACCGGTGACGTCCTGCTCAGCGATCCACCCTAGGGCATAATAGAGGCCAGGCGCGGATTCCAGTACGCCGCGGATTCCCTCTGTCAGGTCGGACGATGTCAAAACCGCACCGCCCGCCTTTTCTATCAGGACACGCCGATCCTCGACGTACTGCCTCCAGGCTTGCTTTTCGCCAGGCGTCAACTCCGACGCCTCGAGGACGATTGCAAAATTTTCGAACGCATGGCGTCCCAGGATCAACGCGCGCGCCTCGCGTTGCAGCCAGGCGCGCCAGCCGCCCGCTTTGGCGACAGGTCCCCATCGGACAATCCATACTCCCACGCCGAAAGCCGCCACGAGGCCGACCGTCAGCGCGACCGCCACGGGATGCCCCCGCTGACGCTGTAGACGCTGAAGGACCTCCCTGTTGCGGCGAAAAATCAAATCGGTTCGGATTCCCATCCTCCGTCCTCCCCGTTCCGTCACGTCACAAAAAGGTACAGCACGGCATACAAAGCAATCAGACCGATCGGCAGCAAGGAATGTTCCGTGTGGCCCTGCCGGAACGATGCTAGCCAGAGGATGACGCCGATTCCGGCCAGGGCCACACCGATCCCGCACAGCGCGTCCGACCAACGGATGAGCCGAGCGGCCTCTGGCGGAAGCGGCAAAGTGCCATCCTGTGCCAAGTCGCCTTGTGCCGCCACACGCACGGCAGCCGTGGCGAGCGGTTTGCTGAGGATATCGCAAACAATCGCCGCAGCCAAAAAGACACACGCCGCCCGGTTGACGCCTCTCATCGCACCTCCTCCCCTGCGGGTAGGCTCACTCTATCACGCCGCATGTGCACGGTAAACGCCTTTTCCGTCCGGAATGTTAGTCGCCAGCGGCACCCCTTTACTGGGAAGGCGGCAGTCCGTGTCGCTGGGCACACGGGCGGCCATGGAAAGCACGGTCGTGACAGAGAGAAAAGCCATAGAGGTCAGACGGGCTCCACCTTTTCCCTCCACCGGCGATGCCCCCACAGGTATTGCTCGGGATACTGGCGGATGGCCTCTTCCAACAGACCGTTCAAGGCCCGCAGTATGGTCTGGACATCGTTCATGCGATTCCCGGTGGCGTGAAAACGCAGAGGGGGTCCTGCGCAGAGCTGAAAGCGCATGGGAGCCGCGCGCACACAATAACCAAAACAAAGGGGGGCCTGCGTCACAAGGTGCAAAAGCGCGGGTGAAGGATGCGTGGCAGCCGGATAGCCGAAGAAGTCCGTATACACTTTGCGCCCCCGGGCATATTGATCCACCAGAAGGGCCAAAATTGAACCGGCACGAAGCACGGCGAGGAACCGACTGGGATCTTCTCCCCGCATGGGGGTGAGTTGGAAACGGCCCTGCGCCTTACGGGCCCACACGAAACGATCGGCGTACGGATTGCTTAGCCGTTTCGTCACCCCCACCACAGGTTTTCGCTTCGAAATAATCCGCGCGGCAAGCTCCCAATTGCCCAAGTGGCCGGACACCAAAATCACACCCTGCCCAGGCTGTGCCAAAAGGGAACGCGTTTCAGAATGGATATTTTCCTGGTAACAATCTTTTGGGGCTCCGTCTTCCACGAAATAGGCGTCCGCCGTGGCCGATTCCACAACCGTGAGGGCGAAATGTCGAAACGATTCCCTTGCAATCCGCGAGACGGCTTCAGGATCGCGCACAATTCCTGCCCGCTCGATGTTCGAGCGGGCTGTATGTCTCCTTCGGTAGTCCAAAAAATACCACATATCTGCCAGACGGCACGCCAAGGCCTGTGCCCGGGGAAACGGCAACCGCCGTACACCCCAAAAGCCCACGCGCAATCCCGCATATTCGAGAAGATAGCGAAAGTGGCTCATCCTTCGCCTGAAAAAACGCCAACCGGGAAACACACGCGAACCCGATGAGGAACGCGCCGAAACATCGGGGCGCCCGACTGTCAGGTCTTGTTCTGTTTTTGCTCCAAAAAATCCACCAATTCACCCACGGTCTTCACGCGCGCGAGTTCCTCCGCTTCAAACTCCAGGCCAAACATCTGCTGCATCTCGTAGATGAGGTCCAGGATGGTCAAGGAATCAAACCCAAGGGTCGCGATCGGAGTCTCCATCGTCACCGCCGTCCAATTCACATCGCGTGCAACCGACTGTTGCATGGCCCTTTTCAGTTTCGCCAACATTGCATCACGGTTCATCCTCTTCTCCTTTTTCCCAACGCGGTTTCCCCGCGCGCCGGTGCGCTCCCGGTTGACAGGGCGCCTCTCACCCTACGCGACGGCCGCCGCTTCTTCAAACGGCCACACAAGGTCCGAACGAACACGCCTGTCCTATGACAGGAGACACACCGATGCGCCATCGGCAAGGATATCCCCCGTGCTATCGCTCGGCCGTGTTCCGGGGTCCGGAACAGATGACGCGGGGTGGGGGGAAACGGCAACCGTTTTCAGGAACGTCATGGTTGCGCAGTAGCCTTTTCCAACATCTCGGCCGCATGACGAAGTGTCACACTCGTAAGATCCCGTCCCCCGAGCATCCGGGCAATTTCCTCCACGCGACGTTTTCCGCTCAGCACCTCAACGAACGTGCGCGTTCTACCCTCCCCCACGTCTTTCGTGACCCGTATATGGTGCCGGCCTTGGACCGCCACCTGAGGAAGGTGTGTGATGCAAATGACCTGATGGTCGCGCGCTACACGCGCGAGTTTCTCGCCGATGGCGCGTCCCATCTCGCCTCCTACGTTGGTATCAATCTCGTCAAAAACCAAAACAGGGACCCGGTCGTGGGCCGCTAATACCACTTTGAGCCCCAGCATGACACGTGAGATTTCTCCGCTCGACGCTATGGCGTGGAGAGAAAGTTGTGGCTCCCCGGGATTCGGGGAAAAGGCAAACGCCACCCGATCGCACCCGGCGGGTCCCGGTTCGGCCGATTGGCAGGCGACCGCCAGGACTCCCTGAGGAAAGCCCAAATCTTTGAGCTCTTCGTTTACGGCCCGTTCCAAACGTTTCGCCACGGACCGGCGCGCGTGACCCAACGTTTTCCCCGCCGATTTCACTTCCTCGTAGGCCGTTTCCATCTCGGCCTCAAGCCGTGCGAGCCGTTCCCCCCGCGTCGAGAGATCATGGAGACGCGCGCGAGCCTTAGCCAAAAAATCCAAAACGGCAGGTACCGTTCCGCCATACTTGCGCTTCAGACGATGAAGAAGGACCAAACGTTCCTCCAAGGCGTGCAGACGATCCGGGTCATAGCGCACACGTTCCATTGTCTCCCGGATATCCTGCGCCAGAATCTGTAGCTCGCGCGTCAAGGTCTCTACACGCTGCCGCCAACCGTCTGCCGCCGGCAGCCACTTCGCCCATTCGCTCAGAACGCGACGCGCCATGATCATACGCGCGATAGCACCTACATCGTCCTCCGTCAGGATGGTCTGCACCCGTCCGGCCAGACGAAGAATCTCCTGAGCGTTTGCCGCCTCTGCATGTTGCTGCCGAAGTTCCTCCTCGTCAAGGCTATCGAGCTTTGCCTCTTCCACTTCACGGATTTGCGCGTTCAGAAGGTCCATCTGACCGCTCACGTCCGAACACTCCCCCGATCGCAGTTCTGTCCACTTTTCTCGGATCGTTACCCAGCGTTGGTACGCCTGAGTATAGTCGCCGCGCATCGTCTCCAGATGTCCGAAAGCGTCCAACACATCCGTTTGATACTCCGGCCGTAGAAGGGATTGATGATCGTAAGGGCCGTGCATGTCTACGAGGCGATCGCCTATCCGCCGCAGCACCTGCAGCGTTGCGGCCCTGTCGTTGACGAAACTCCTGCCGCCCCCGCCTTCGGCTGGGAGGACACGCCGGATAAGAAGCTGCCCTTCTTCACAACGTGGCAAGCCACAGTCCTCTAGAAGGCTATCCACGTGGCGGGAATCCCGGAACTCGAACACTGCATCCACCTGACAGCGGTCCGCGCCGGCCCGAACGAATTCCCGGTCCGCCCGGTCGCCAAGGACCAGGCGAAGAGCCCCAATCAGCAGAGATTTACCGGCCCCGGTTTCGCCGGTCAAAATGTTCAGTCCGTGACCGAACGAAACCTCAACGTCTTCCACAACGGCAAGATTAAAAACACGAAGGGTGCGCAGCATGACAAGACGATACTACGGAACGCCTTTAGCCGCAATCCCCCAACAAGAGATGTCCCCACGACCCCCAGCCGCGCCCGGCGAGGCTATGGGGTCTCTCCCCTCCCGCCCGAACGGTGCGGTAGTCTGCACGCGGGGAAGATGGTACGGCTCGCGTTTTTCTCGTGCGCGGGCCATTTCGGAATATCGCCGTCCGGCCCTTTGCGGCAATCCCTTTTCCTTCCGCATTCTTCGCACCCGACAACTCGGAGGAGGCTTGCCTCCACTCCGGCCTGTGACCCTACGGAATTCCACGCGAGGCGAAAATTTCCGCATCCGCGTCCTGCCGTTCCAACCGACGGCCAACCGGCCGCGGAGGCCGCGTCGGGTGCCGAGGACTGGAATGGGAAAAGCGTTCGACGCCCGCGCACACAGGCTGCCTCTATTTTTTGATCGCCGGGGTCCGCTTGGCGTGCCTTTTCCGAACACACCAGCCGGAGAAGCGATGTCTTGACATGGTCAACCGGGTTCTGTTGACTTCTTGGCGCAGGAGGCTAGTCGGGGCGTAGCCCTTACCGCCGGCAACGAACTCGGGATGCGTCCGCCTCGAGGGGACCCATGGGGGGAAACGCTTGTTGTTCCTCTGGCCGCTGCGGTGATGGCCTTTGTTTCCTGTGACGTGCCCCCGTACGGAAAACACACACATCGCCGCCCGTGCGCCGCTGCCAAGCCGCATGGAGATGGAGGGCGTTGCGTTATGGGCGTGGTTATTCGTGTACCCTGTTGTCGGATGCGCTCTGCCGGCAACAGGCAAGAAAGTCTCTGCGTGGCCTGCCGGGTGAGGCGCCGCACCCGGAATAAGGAATGGCATGCAATAACACATGGAAACACGGGCCCAACAAATCGAACGCGAAGAACGCCATGTGCGGGCTTTCCAACGTAAGTCCGACGCGATCGCGCGGCTAATTCTAACAACGGATTTGCCCTGGGTCGACATCGCCATCCAGATCAACAAGCTACGCGAAGACGCCCGACGCCTGTTTCCCCAGAAGATGGAACTGTTCGAACGCATCTACGTCAGCCGATATCGCCGCCTGTGGTCTCAATGGCGGCAGGACGCTCCGGGAGACAGCCTCGAACAGGACTAACCGAATGGAGGTGCAGGATGGTATCCGTGAATGAGCCGACAACATCCCGATGTGACGTCACCCGCCACATTCGTCGCCGCCTGATTGCAGGGGCTATGCTTCTTGTTCCTCTTGTGGTCACCGTCGTCGTTCTACGCTTTATTTTTCAGTTCATTTTTCGATTTGCCCGTCCACTCGGGCGGTTCATCGCGCCGCAGGAAACGGACTCCGTCTGGTTGACCGTGGTCTCGCTGGCTGCGTTGTTTCTCCTCATGTACGTGGCCGGAACATGCGCAAACTGGGTGGTCGGGAGGCGATGCGTAAGCCTGGCCGAACGCTTTCTCGGGAAAATACCGCTGGTGCGAACCATTTATGCCTCCGCTCGTCAGGTCGTCGACGCAGTGGGCGCTTCCGGGAAAAAGCATTTCCGTTCGGTGGCGTTTCTCGACTTCCCCACGCCAGGCATCACATCCATCGGATTTGTTGTCGGCGAAATCGAGGACGACGCCGGACGGCCTTGCTATACGCTTTTCGTTCCGCTCGTTCCGAACATTACAAGCGGATTTCTTCTTGTGATGCCACGCTCCGAGGTTCGACTGGCCGCTCTTTCGGTGGAGGAAGGAATCAGGCTCGTGCTTTCCAGTGGCATCCTGGCGCCCGCGGCTTTAAACCGGCGAAGGCCGGAGACCTGAGCAGACTATGCGTCGATCAGACGCCCCATCGCCTCCGGCGGTTTGCTCGATCGAACGGAGACCGAACGCGTCACGGCGAAAGAGAGAAACCGTCACACGCATGGACGATCCGGTTCGAAGGCCACACGACGCCGAAGCGTTTTTTTCGTGGCGCGGTACCGTTTGTCGGCCAGACAGCGTTCGCGGTGCCGCCGCAGGCGACGTTGTTTCTGGCGCCGTCGTCTGGCGATCGCGCGCGCGCGTTCCGTTGCCTGACCCCGGATACGGTGTTCATATTTTTCGCAAAGCCGCATACGCAACATATAGCGATTCACCGCCAACGACCGGGTCGGCTGGCCTTTGAGGACAATGCCGCTCGGCCGATGCCGGATCCAGACACAATTGGCGACGCGATTGATTTTTTGTCCTCCCTTCCCCGATCCCAGAACGAACGTCTCTTCAAGATCACGTTCTAAGAGGCCCAAACGCGCCATGCGTTCCCGGAGGCGCGCCTGTTTTTTTTCGCTGACAAACGGCTTGTTCATGGATGACTTTCATCTTCCCTTCGCGGACGATCCTGCTATGCTCCATGGGCATGCGTTTACATCCTACAGGCCGATGCTCACGGCGCAGCGTTCAACCCACAACGGTTGCCTATCTGGGTCCCGCAGGCACCTATTCGCACTTGGTGGCTCAAAAACATTTCGGGGCGACACAGACGTTCGTACCCCAACCGACCATTCTCGATGTTTGTCTATTTGTCCGCCACAATCCGGATGCGCGCGGTGTTATCCCCGTCGAAAATTCCTCCGGCGGTGCCATTTACGAAACAGTCGATATTCTGCTCAGGGGCAAGCCCCGGGTCCACATCCTCGAAGAAGTCACGCTGGACGTCAAACTCGCACTTCTGGGGCGGAAAAGCGAAAAGATCAAGGTCGTTTTTTCGCATTTCGCCGCTCTTGAACACTGTGTCACCTGGCTGAGACGCCATCTGCCCGGGGTGGAACGTCGGGCGGTAGCCAGTACGGCGCAGGCGGCTCGCCACGCCTTTCTCGAAAACCACGCTGCGGCACTCGGCAGTCGGAATCTCGCCACGCTCTATCACCTCGATATTCTCCATTACCCCGTCCAGGCGGATCTCCCGAACGAAACCTCGTTTTTAATTATCAGCGGACACAAAATCGTTCCTGCGCGTCCTGCCCGGACATCCATTGGGGTTGTGACACAGAACGTTCCAGGAAGCCTCTGCGCGTTTCTGAGCGTTTTCCGCGAATTTCAGATCAATCTGTGTCGGATTCTCTCACGACCCATCCGCGGACGGCCCCGCGAATACGCGTTCCTGGTAGATTTGGAGGCCGGCATCCAGGAACCACGAACACGCCTCGCTCTTCGCGCGGCTCGCAACGTGTGCAGAGAAATCCGCCTGATCGGATCGTATCCGTCTGGTCGTCGCTATCGTTCTTGACGAGAGCGAGACTCTGGGGTTTCTCTCTCCTTCCTTTCCGAAACGCTTTGGGATCCCCTTTTTTTCGGCGTTTTCGAGCATCCCCCTTACACCACTGGGAGCTTTCGCGGAATCTCTCCTTCATTGCGACCTGCCGATTGGCAAGCGGGATCAGCGCTCCCCCATGGGCCACCCCCATCGCGCGCTTTTTTCCACGCCCTGCAATATCCGGCTGGCAAACGGCAAGGGGGTCGGCTAGGATGCCTCGGCTTCGGTTTCAGGACAGTGAAGGGAGGAAACGGTGCTGGCCCGCGTGTATTCCGGGGCTGTATATGGTGTGGACGCCTACACGGTGGAAATTGAAGTTGACGCCGGACGGGGGGATCCGTCAACCGTGATCGTCGGACTTCCCGACACGGCCGTCAAGGAAAGCAAAGATCGGGTTCACACGGCTCTCCTTAATTCCGGGTTCCGTTCCCACGTGGGCCGCACGACCGTAAACCTTGCTCCGGCTGACATCAAGAAGGAAGGGCCGATTTTCGACTTGCCGATCGCGATCGGGATGATTGCCGCCCGGAGGGACATCGCACACGAACGGTTGGACCATGTGGCGTTAGTCGGTGAACTTGCCCTCAGTGGCGAAGTGCGGCGCATCAAAGGTGTGCTGCCCATCGCCATGGAAACGCGGCGCAAGGGGCTGCGGGGCCTTGTCGTTCCCGTCGAAAACGCCGAGGAGGCGGCCGTGGTGGATGGCCTCGACGTTTACCCTGTGCGCACCCTACGCCAGGCAGCCGATTTTCTTGGCGGTCATCTCGCCCAAGAACCGTTTCGGCTGGACCTCACCCGCGTCTATCAAGAATCTCTCGGCGAAACGGAGGAAGATTTCTCGGACGTAAAAGGCCAGGAGCATGCCAAACGCGCGATGGAGGTTGCCGTGGCCGGTGGTCACAATCTTCTTTTGATTGGGCCGCCCGGGACGGGAAAAACCATGTTGGCCAGGCGTATTCCTTCCATTTTGCCCCCCATGACCCTGGAAGAAGCGGTGGAAGCCACCCGGATTCACAGCATTGCGGGCACCCTCGCGCCTCATCGGGCGTTGGTCGTTAAGCGTCCGTTTCGTTCTCCGCACCATACAATCTCTGACGCCGGACTGTTGGGAGGCGGCGCGCATCCGGTTCCCGGAGAAGTTAGTCTGGCCCACTTGGGTGTGCTCTTCCTGGACGAGTTACCCGAGTTTCACCGAAACGTGCTCGAGGTGCTTCGTCAACCGGTGGAGGATGGTGTGGTCACGATCTCCCGGGCTTCTGGAAGCGTCACGTTTCCGTGTCGATTCATGCTCGTGGCGGCCATGAATCCATGCCCGTGCGGATACTACGGCGATCTGCGCCATCCCTGCCGGTGCACCTCGAACCAGATTTTTCAGTACCGCCGGCGTATTTCTGGGCCCCTCCTGGATCGCATAGACCTGCACGTGGAGGTGCCCGGCGTTCGCTATTCGGATTTAGCCGCCCTACCGCGGGGCGAGACCTCGCACACCATACGCGAGCGCGTGCGGGCCGCCCGGCACATTCAACAGGAGCGCTTCAAAGGGCGAAAACGCATTCACTGCAATGCCCACATGTCATCCCGGGACCTACAGAAATACGCTTCCCTGCGTCCCGACGCTCAAGAACTTCTGAAAGCCGCCGTGAACGAGCTCCATATCAGTGCCCGCGCGTATGACCGGATTCTCAAGGTGGCCCGTACGATTGCCGATCTCGATGGATCCGCGGTCATTCTTTCCCATCACATCTCCGAAGCCGTTCAGTACCGAAGTTTGGATCGCGCCCTTTGGACGTAAGCTGTTCCGATATGTCGGGACATCGCCAACGAATGGTCCTCCCACGGGGGACAGCACACCGTGCCCACGGTGATGCTCTGTTGGCGGCACATCTCTTCTGCTCACAGAGACCGTTGTTTTTCCGTCACCGGTTTGCCCGCGCGATGTGCCCTCCGGTGGGGGCTTCGCGGTGACATTGCCCTCGGGGTAGCGATGGTGCTCAGGGTGCGGCGGATTTAACCCGACCGCTCCGCGACAATGCCACACCCCCTGCCGGCTGCCAGGCAGCCCAGAAGGACTGGCTTCCCCCGCGCGGAGCATAAAACCTGCGCTACCGATAAAACAGCGGGGGGCTGCCTCGCTCCTTCACCCCTACCGCGGCGCCGCGTGGACAGTCGCAGAGGACGACGAGGCAGCATCGTCACGGACGCTGACCGGATCCAAAATCCAGCGTTTGTTATACCAAAACCACTGTTCCGGATGCGACCGTATGGCGCTTTCTATCTGTTCCATGACGGCGCGCGTGATCCGCTCGATTTCGTCGTGTTCCGGTCGGTTTGGGTCCGGCAGGATCGGGTTTATCACGCGGGCACGGTGGCGCGTCCACCCCTCCCTCAGGACGATAGCCGGAAATACGGGAACTCCGGCGTGAAAAGCGAACAACCCCATGCCTCGACCGAGATTGGCTTCCCCGCCGAGGAACGGGACTCGGACACCGGGCGTCGGAATGCGAACATCGGGAAGTAAGCCGAGAACCTCGCCGGCACGGAGTCGTGTGAGGACTTCGCGTAGTGTGTGGCTTCCCCGTTCGAGTATCGGCACCCCCGGGGATTGGCGTAGCGTATGGATATAAGCGTTCACGAAAGGATTTCGCTGTTTCGCTTCGATACTGAAAAGGGGGATGCCCTGCCATCGCGAAAGAACCGGTCCGAGTTCCCACGATCCCATGTGGGGGATGGCAACAATGGCTCCGCGTCCGGTGGCCAGATGTTGTTTAAGTGCGGCGACGTATCCGCTGTAGTCCGCATAGCGAGCGGCCCAGGTTTCCGTGATGTGTGGCAGGCGTATCATGTCGATCCCGTTAAACACAAGGTTCCGCCAAGCCACCCACGCTATCCGGTCGATCGCGCGCCTGTTCAGGCGAGAACCGAACACCTGTCGAATGCGCTTTTTTGCCTCCCTCGCTCGATGTCTGGCCAACCGAAAAAAAACGGCGGCATTCAGCCATCCGAGAACAAGCGCAGCTCGATAGGGAAGACGGTTTAAAACCGCGGCCATGGCACGCAGGGCAAGGTATTCCGACAGATAGCGAAAGGTCGACGCCATCACATCGTTCCGTTTTGCACGCGGGCAAAAACCTTTTATCCGCTCATTTCGCCATGGGCGATCCCATAACCCGTGTGAGGAGGCGACTCGGCCTCATCGATATGGCCCGTTCGGGACAGGCCTCGTGACAGCAGCAACATCCGATGCATCGCCGTCGGATGAGCGCAGGAGGCTGGCCCGGATCCTGGCGCAGGGCATGTTGCGGACAAACCGTCAGGCATCGTCCGCATGCGACACACGTTTCCTCGATTTCTGGCCGCACCCAGATCCATCGGCTGAGCATCCGCACCAAAGGCCCCGGGATCAAGTGGGGCAGAAGGGTCCCCGGCACGTGAAACGACCGCGGTCTCAACGCTTCCAGCGGATCCCCGGTGGTAGGGAGAGTCCTCGAGCAAACCGCACGGAACGGGCGAAGCGAAGCAACGGCCCGACGCGGAATACCCAGCAAATCACACAGCACACAATCGAGAGCCACGGCATCCGCCGACGCCGCTAGAAATCCCAGCGGGATCGGCCGTCCCGCAGAGGGTCCATCACCCTCCATGCCCCAAACGCCGTCGGCAACGGACAACGCCGGGGCTACGCGTCGGTAAAGAGCAGCCAGAAGGCAGCCGAAAGCGGCTGGCCGGGGATAGAGGCCATGGAGGTGTGTTTTCAAAAAGCCTGGAATAGTCCCGTAAAGGTTTTTGACTCCTCCCGAGAGGATCATGAACGTATGGGTTTTAACCTTCGGACAGTTGAGAACGACATCCGCTTCGAGCACCGGGCGGGCCACATAGAACACGAAGCCGTCTGCTTTCACGCGCTCCGCCCCCGCGGCCTCGAAATTGATCAACGCCACTTTTTCCTCGGCGCATAGTCGCGCGAATCCCGTCGCTTCCCACACTCGTTCGATTTTCACCGCGTTGCATGGACTGTCGCCCACGACCGGTTGTGCGCCCGCCTCGCGAACCATGCGGATGAGGGCGCGGACAACCGCCGGATGCGTGGTGACTGCCGCTTCCGGTGCCCGATCGCTCAGAAGGTTGGGCTTGATGAGAACACGCTGCCCGGACCGCACAAAAGCCGTCAGGCCACCCAGAGGGGCCAGAAGCCGCGTCAACGCCGGGCGTAAGTCCGCTTCGTATGTTTCGCATCGGATCAGTGAGACAGAAGCGGGGTTTTTCATGCGCGCGGGGCCAGCTGGCCGCAGCAACGCGAAATCGCAGGCGCTTAGACCGCCTCGATAGTGGAGGGGGGCTTGCTGACGATATTGTAGGTGACGCTGACCACACTAGGAAGTTGACGCACGATCTGGTTGGCCAACCGCTCCAACAGCGGGAAGGGCAGACGCATGGGTTTGGCCGTGACCGCATCGCGGCTCTCCCAACAGCGAATTTCAATCTGGTTCCCAAACGCGCGTTTTCCGTCTCGGATGCCCGTTACACGATCCTCATGCAGGATGGCCATGCATTGGAACGCCTTGATGGGCGCCAGGGTGGTCTCCACGATCGCCGTAGCCCGGCGGACAAGCTCGACACGGGCAGGAGTGGCCTCGCCAATCACCCGGGCGGTAAGGGCCGGTCCAGGGAAGGGCGGACGGTCGTACACCTCTTTGGGGAATCCCAGCGCGCGGCACACGGCGCGCACGGCCGGCTTGCGCAGTTGCACCAGCGGCTCAATGACGCGGTATCCATACGCCCGCTGCGTATCAATGCCGAGCTGGGTCAGGATGTTGTGTTGCCGTTTGACGCCGGCCACGGTTTCTTCCACATCCGTAAGAATGGTCCCGTGCAGCAAGTGGGTGGCTTTGCACCGCTTGGCAAGCTGACCGAAAACGATTTTGTAGAACGTTTCCGTGATGGCGTGGCGTTTTTCTTCCGGGTCAGACTTCCCGCGAAGGGCGAAAAAAAACGCGCGCTTTGCATTCACTCGCCTCACGGGAACGCCCATCCGACGGAATAATGCGATCACACCTTCCGGTTCGCCCTCTCGCATAAGCCCGTTGTCAACAAAAAAGGTTTTCAGCCGCGGTCCCAAAGCACGGTGAGCCAGCAGAGTGACTGTGGATGAATCCACACCGCCGGACAACGCGCTGAGGGCGATACCCTTTCCGACTTCCGCGGCAATGGATGCGATTTGCCTCTCGATGAAAAGGCGGGGATTCAGCTCGTTGAGAGCGATCTCTTCGATCATGACCAACCTCCCGGCGGTTCACGCAGAATAGGGTGTCCCAGCAAGGCGCGCTCCACTCGAGTCCATATCACGAACCGCATCCGATTGACAATCTCTTCTTCTGACCATGGCGTTGGCAAGGGCGTCTGACGCTTGCCCGGCTATACTCCTGCTGCCGATGACGCATGGAGAAAGCCAGACATTTTCGGACCCACTCGCCTGACCCGTAGCCCGGCCTTCTCCTAGGGCTCACACAACCCCATCCCTCAGCCCAGGGGTACGTAAACGCCTTTTTCGGCATGAGAATAATCCCCTGCCGATGCCACCGACTGTCGGAAGAAAAAGCCGCTGTCCGAAACCAAGCCGGCGTTCTACGGAGACCGGAACGAAAGGTCATTGCGGCCACTTCGATGCACAAATAGGGATGCCCTCTCTCCCAGCGGGAAAACCCTCCGTTCGCCCTTTCAGTGCGCGGCGCAAGGAGCAGGGTAGGCAGACCCTATGGCGCCATACCTGGACCGGCACGTCAGCCTTGCTGCTCAGGAAGACATCCCCCTACAGTCCTTCCCGCAACCACATCCTGCGGAGGAGCCAACCACCATGAAAAAGCGATTGCCGGTGTGCCGGGGCAACATGTTCACCGACCTCGAAGGGATCTACGGCGTGGACAACTGGGATCCGCGTCACGCCGCCTATGCCAACGAGGCGAGGAGAGCGTACGAACGTTGCGAGATGCAGCGGCTTCTGACCGCCGAAGTAAACGCGACGGCGAAAGGCTGTCTCGATGCGGGGGGCAGAAGAAATTCTCGTCAACGATTCTCATGATGCGGGTCGCATAGGTCGCACCATCCTCGTCGAAGGACCCCGCGCCGGGGTTCGCCTATGCCGAGGAATCGAGCGGCCCTTCTGGCTCCCTGGGCTGGACGCCAGTTGCGGCGCCCTGCTCCACATCGGCATGCATGCCAAGGCAAATACGCCGTATGGGGCGTTGACGCACACCTGCAGCAGCGATGTGCGCGGGCATCGCGTCAACGGCGCGTCCGTCGGCGAAAGGGACATTGCGGCCGCCATCGCCGAATATTTTCGGGGTGCCTCGGGTGTTCGTCTCCGGGGATCTCTCCGCCTGCCGTGAGGGACAGGCGCTGGTCCCCAACCTCGTGACCGTACCCGTCAAGGAGGGCGTTTCCATGTGCAGCGCGGCGCATCTCGCACCGGCCGATGCTCGCGCGCTGATACGGGAACGCGCGCGGGAGGCCATTCGGCGGGCGCGGGATATCCGACCGGTCGTGTTCAAGGCGCCCTACACTTTCGCAATTGAAGGGCGGAAAGAGGTCTTGTCACGCTCCAAGGTGCGGAGGCCCGGTGCCGAATCTGTGCATGAACGCGCCGTGCGTTATCGGGGGAACGATCGGCTCCTCGTGCTCCACCACGCTGTCTACGGCAACCGCTGCCTTCCCGACCGGCGCGTGCTCTCGGTCGGCTGGTTTCGTCCCTGCCCGTCCTCTCGGCCGCGGCCCGCACTCTCTCACGCCGTGCGTGTCGCAAGGGGTAGCCGGATCCGGAAAATGGTTCCTTTTCCGGACGCACTCTGCACATCCACCCGGCCACGATGCGCCAAAGCAATCTGCTTCACAATAGACAGCCCTAACCCCGTCCCGCCCAACTCACGGCTGCGGCTCTTATCCACCCGGTAAAAACGCTCGAAAATGCGGGGTATCTCGGAGGCTGGAATACCAGGCCCTTCGTCCTGCACCGCAATGACGATTTCGCTCTCCACCGTCGCCGCCGACACGGTAACCCTCGTGTCAGGGCCGCTATATTTGATCGCGTTGTCCAAAAGGTTAACCACCGCGCGCTCCAGCAGTGGCGCATGGAGCGGGGCGGTCAAATCCTCCGGACAAACCAGCCTCACCGCAATCCGCTTTTCGCGGGCCAGCGATTGGCACATCTCGACCGCTGCCTGCAACACGGGAGCCACCGGCGCTTCGACAAGCGTCACGCGCCCTGTTTCGGCGTCATACTCAATACGCGAAAGCTCCAGCAGGTCATCCACAATAGCCTGCAGGCGATTCACCTGCCGACTGATCATGCCAAGAAACTGTTCTGCCTCCTGGGGTGTGTCCTTGGCGCCTTCCAATAACGTCTCCACCGCTGCCTTGATGGCGGTAACGGGTGTCTTCAATTCGTGCGACGCATTGGCAACGAAATCCCGCCGCATCGTTTCCATCCGTTGCAGACGGGTGATGTCGTGCAAGACAAGCAACACCCCCGCGCGTTCTCCTCCCGCCCCGTGGAGCGCGGTAGCATGCACCAGCACATACCGATCCGACTCCGGAAGGTGAATCCGTCGTTCAAGCACTCCTTCCTGCTCCAGGCCGGTCTCCACGATCGCAAGCAAGTCCAAGTTCCGAACAATTTCTAGGATACTCCGACCTTCGACCTGGCCTTGCCGAATGCCAAGCCAAGCCTCCACGGCCGGGTTAATGCGTCGAATCCTTTTTTCGGCGTCAACAGCCAGGACCCCCTCGACCATGCTTCGGAGAAGGGCGTTCTGTTCATCGCGTTCTCGAGTAAGAAGCCGAATGCGGTCGTTTAGCGTCTCCATCATTCTGTTGAAGGCAAAAGTCAGGGCGTGAACCTCCGCGATCGTGGAGCCCGGCAGCTTGGAATACTGCGGAGGATCCGCATCGGACAGAGAAAAAGCGTCGGCCCGACTTCGGATTTCCTTCAAAGGGGTCGTCAACCGGCGTGCCACGACCACACTGAGCAAAACCGCCAACACAAAAATTCCTCCGGTTGCTCCCGCCAAACCTCGCCCGAGCGCTTTCTGTTCCGCCTGAAACCGCTCCACGGTCACGGCGGCTCGCGCCGCGCCTAATCGCGCACCTCCCCCTTCGATAGGAACCGCCGCATAGAAGACCCATCTCCGCCGCGTGTGGCTGTAGCGCTCAGCCACGGCGCTACGTCCCTGCAGCGCAGCAGCCACTTCCGGCCGATTCCCGTGATTGTCCATTTCAGCCGGGTCGTGGTCAGAATCCCCAGCGACGCGGCCGTCGGGCAACACCACAGTCAGGCGGCAACCCGCTGCTTTCCCCAAACGTTTGCTGATCCGATCCACCTCCTCGGTGTCCTCTGCCAAGGAGCGTCCGGCGGCGGCCTGCTGCGCGACAAGTTCTGCGCTGAGCATGCCGGCAAGGCTGTGCAGGCTGCGAAAAAGTTGCTGCCGATGGAACCGGCGCGCGGCGGACAGGGTCGCCAGCGCACCTCCTCCTACCGCGCATACTAACACAATGGCCGACACAACGAGGAAATAAACGAACAACGGCCGGCGTCCACCTCTCACCGCTCCTCCTCCTGCATCCGGTACCCCACGCCGCGTACGGTCTCGATCAGTGCGCCAGAACGCCCCAGCTTGCGACGCAGTCCGACGATCTGCACGTCCACCGCGCGATCCGTGACGGCATAGTCCTTCCCCCGCACCGCATCTACGATTCGGTTGCGGGTGAACACGATTCCCGGATGACGGGCGAAAAGTTGAAGAATTTCAAACTCCGTGAAGGTCAACGGGACGGAACGCCCATGCACCTTCACTTCCCGTCGCAACGGGTCAATCACAATACCGTGAATGGTCACGGGAGCCGTCGCATCGGGTTCTTCCCTCAACTTTCTGCGCCGCAGGACAGCCCGTACGCGGGCCACCAATTCGCGGGGGCGGAACGGTTTGGCGATATAATCGTCCGCGCCGAGCTCAAGTCCGGCGACAATATCGGCTTCTTCGCTGCGGGCTGTTACCATGACAATCGGAATGTTCCGCGTCCGCGCGTCGCTTTTGAGCCGGCGGCAGAGATCAAGCCCATCCATACCCGGCAGCATGATGTCCAGAAGGATAAGGTCCGGCACGACGGTCTTCACACTGTCCAGGAGTTTCTCCCCGGACGCAAGGCGCGTCACCCGATACCCCTCGCGAACCAAATTGTAGGCCATTAATTCCAAAATGTCCGGATCGTCCTCGACGATCGTGATCTTTGCGTGAATCATGGCAAAGTCCCTACGCTTTCCCCTACCCTACCACACCGTTCATCTGTGTCGCACGAAAAAAGGGTCGCCCATCCCGATCAAAACTTTCGCCGAAAGCGCAAAATTTACCAGGCCCCGTACCCCCGATGGCTCGTCCCTTCTGTCTGACGTACCGCCCCAGTCCATCACCAGACGACGGCAACATCCGCTTGTAGGCGCTGCGTGCCGGCAAATGGGTCACCGTGCTCTCGACTTTCCCTCGTTTCCTCCGCATGCCTCCTCGAGAAGCCGCCCCATCCTGTCGCACCCATAGGCCATCGTCCCCTCTTCTCGTCCATCTTACGATTTCTCTTGTACGGATCGCACGCCAACCCGAAGATATCGCTATGGCTTCCCGCTATGGACAACCATTTGCGCTTCATTGAACGTGGTGCCGGGTCTTGCGCGTTTCGCCCTCAGAATGTGTGACGACCACTGGATTTGGATGGTGTATGGGGCCTTCCAGGGATGATCTCAGGCCGGATACACCTGTTCCGATTTGGGTCGTTGCGCCTGTGGGGTAGGCGTATTTCAAAAAGGAGCGCGCGCGGAAATGGCTTGCGGGTGAACGCTCTAACTGAATTTCTAACATACGGCTCATACAAAACCAACATTCGTCTACTACCTGCTAAAAGTAGGGTGATACGGCGGAAGGTCCTATGCGGACGCGAATAACGATCGGAGAGAGAACCGCACGATTACCGGCTCGGACGGCGGATACACCCCTTTTCCCTTATGGCCGTCTTGGTCGGGACTATCGCCACTCCCAAGGACCTACGGACGGAATAATACATCGAAAGGCGCTACGGATAAAGGAGGTGCCACATGCGTAAGCAGTTCGACCAAGACCTGAAACACCTGAAAGAACGCCTGCTCGTGATGGCCGCAACCGCCGAGGAAATGATCCGCGATACAGCGGCCATGCTGATGGCCTGGGATTATTCCCTGTTCGTGCCTGTGGAAACACGCGAACCCACACTGGACGCGCTCCAGCGCGAAATCGACGAAGAGGTCATACGGCTACTTGCCGTCTACACTCCTGTGGCCACTGATCTCCGGCTTCTCCTGATGACCGCGCGGATCAACGCAGAACTGGAACGCATCGGCGATAAGACCATCGATATTGGCTTCTATGCTAAAACCATGACCCGTGAACCCCCTATTAAACCGCTGGTGGACCTTCCTCGCATGGCGGAACTCGTCATACGCATGGTCCGGGAATCGCTTGATGCGTATGTCAATTGCTCCTGCGAGCAAGCGCAGGCTGTCATCGAAAGAGACGACCGCGTCGATGAGCTGCACGATCAGATATTCCGAGAACTCATGACGTACGTGCTCTCCGATCCGACCACGATTAAACGGGTCCTCGAACTCGTCTTGATCGCTCGATCCTTCGAACGGATCGCCGACCACGCCGTCAATATTGCCGAGGATGTCATCTATATGGTGAAGGCGGAAGATGTGCGCCATGTGAAAAGCCTCCAGCTGGAAAGCCCGCCCTCCGACTCGCCCAATAACGCACCGTCCTCCTGACAGCGTTGCGCGCGGTAATCCCGGGTTCCCTTGCCGCAACAGAGGATAGACCGAGTAACGGCTAGGGTCGGCGTGAGCCACTGGAGCACAAGTCAGGATACCCGTGGCGGTTCCGCACGGCTTGACACCGCGCGCCTCATAGCGCGCGCGGCGGCGAAAACGAGATAAGCCGTAAGCCCCAGAAGAACAAGATCGGCTACAAGAAGAGTGGGATTGCCCGTCGTCCTTCCGTTAGGCCCATGCCTCGGCAGGAATTGCGCCAACAGGCGAATGAGACTGGCCACGGTCGTAACCAGCATGAACAGAGCGGGTAACGCTACGTTCCACACCCGTCGCCCATTGCGGAGCAACCAAACGGCCCCGATAGCCAGTACGAAGCTGGCTAAAAGCTGATTGCTGGTGCCGAAAATCGTCCACAACTGCAGGACTCCGCCCGAACAGGCCAGCGCCACCATCAGTGCCACGGCAAGCCCGGAATTGAACCAATAGGCGCGAAGCAGCCATAGGAGTTTCCGACGCACACCGGATAACGGTTGCTTCTTCGGCGCCGTTCCCTTTTCGGACACACAGGAAGCGTGAGTCTTTTGTGCGCCTGTCCGGCCATCCGCCTTTCTCCCTTCTTCCCCCCATAGCGCGTGCCAAACCTCCTCGATCAGGTAGCGGTTCAGACGAATCGCCGTATCCAGGGTGGTAATCACAAAGCCCACCAGCATCAGCATTCCCGCGATCGTTCCCACGGCCACCGGTACGCCGAATGCCGTGTGCCCGACCACCCCCACGGCAAGCCCAAAGCCCACAATCGGATCGTGGGGACGTCCCGCCGGGAAGACGTCGCCGAGATAGGCTGCCCGGGACGTCCCCAGCCGCAAAGCAAAAACCACACAGACGGCCAGAAGCGTCTCCAGAAGCATCGCCCAATAGCCGACCACCCGCGTAGCCGGCACGGTGCGGAGTTGCTTCGCCGTGGTGCCGCCTGCGCATAGGCTGTGGAAGCCGCTTACCGCCCCGCAGGCCACCGTAATGAAAAGCGCTGGCCACAGCACTCCCAATTTTGTCGTGCCCGTCGCGAGGTCCAGGGCGGGAAGCGCCTCGGAGGGTGGAGGACCTCCACTCCGCGCCGCCGCCACAACCACGCCGACCAACAGGGCCAGGATGCCGGCGTAGAGAATATGGACATTGATGAAATCCCGGCTCTGAAGAAAAATCCACACCGGTACGCCCGCTGCCACCAACACATACACCGCTAACGCCGCCTTCCAGGGCCCGGGTTCCAACGTGACAGGACAATATACGCCGACGACTATGCTGAGCGCACAAATGCCCAGCGCAAGAAGCGAACAGAACCATACGGGAAGACACCGGCGCAGATAAAGCCACCCGATAAGCGGCGAGCAAGCCGTGAGGACGATCACACTCATCGACGCCATTCCCCCGATCGGCACGCAGTCCCGCCCCTCCACGCGGATCGTTCGAAACAAGGTCTGATGAGCCGGCAGACGAAGCCGTTCCAGAGCAATAGGATTGACCAATGCCGTGGCCGACGTGTTGAGAAAGACAGCGGTCACCAGCCCGAGCATGACAATCAGGCACAGCACTAACGCAACAAAAGGGCCACGCCCCAGGGTTTCACGAGCCATTGTCGCCATCGACTGGCCACGGTGTCGCACGGACAGATACGTGGCCAGAAAATCATGAAGACCGCCAATGAGGAGTCCCCCTACCACAACCCAGAGCAAAACAGGCACCCAGCCAAAACATAGGGCCAGGACAGGGCCGATGATGGGTCCCGCACCGGCAATGGAAGCAAAATGATGCGCGAAAACGATCGGGGTGGGCGTTGGAACATAGTCCCGGCCGTCTTCTAACGCGACCGCGGGAGCCGGTTGTGACGCGTCCACCCCCCACGTTCGCGCCAAAAACCGGGAATAGAAATGCCCTACAATCGCAAGAAGTCCCACCGCGACCAGTAGTGTCACCAGCATGCTCATCGTGTCGGCCTCCCAACCCGCAGGCCTGGAACAACAGGCCCCTGGAACAGGGGCCTTCCCGGCAAGCTGTGTCGCCCCATACTACCTATAGCCGTGTCCGCTGCAAAGCACGCGCACGTTAGCACGCGCCTCCACATCGGACAAGCGTTGAGTCCGATACACGCCGGCTTGGCACGACTGTGCGAACTCGCCTGTGTGACACATAACACGGTCTAAAACGCATGCCTGACACCGTACATCAGAAGATATAAAAATCACGATTCCGGATACCCCTGGCGATCCGCGAAGATGCGCTTCCGTAAGGCGTATGGCCATAAAGCAGATTGTACGGTTGGACATAACGACTCAACATGTGGGATCCAACCGTATCAGCCTCTCTCCCGTCTGGGTTGTTCCGGACATCGCCGGCAGGAGAGGTTTCAGAGAAAAATAAAACGTTGCGCGGATCTGCCGAAGCCGATTGCTGTTGTGTGGAGATGCCGGATTGGATTCCCGCCCAAGGCGTGATAGTGTGCCCACCATGCCCAATACACTGATCATTCGTGGAGCGCGACGTGTCGACCCGCTGACCGGACGCGATGAGGTAGCCGACCTGTTGATCGACGACGGTCGCATCGTTTCCTCCCTTCCTCGGCACGCGACACCCCTAGTTCTTCCTGCTGAGGGGCTTGTCCTTGCGCCCGGTTTTCTCGACCTCCATGTTCACACGCGCGATCCCGGGCAGCCAGAGGCGGAAACTCTGGAGTCCGCCTCACGGGCGGCGGCCGCCGGCGGCTTCACCGCCATCGTAACCATGCCTAACACCGACCCGCCCATGGACACGCCGGAGGCTATTCGCCGCCAACTCGAACAGGCCGCGAGGGTCTCCCGCATCCGCATCCTACCTGCAGGCTGCCTTACGCGTCAGCGTGCCGGTCGCGAACCTGTCGACCTTTTCGCCATGATCCGTGCCGGCGTCTATGCCTTCACGGACGACGGCACGACCCCGCGCGACGAAACCGTGATGGAGACCGTCATGCAGACGGCCGCTTCGCTGGGAATACCCGTGCTCGATCACCCGCAGGACCCGCAACTGGCCGCGTCCGGAGTGATCCGATCAGGCGCCGTGGCGGTTCGTCTCGGCCTCCTCGGAATCCCGCCCGAGGCCGAAGTTCGCATCGTGGAACGAGACATTCGCCTGGCGGCGCGCACAGAGTGCCGAACCCATCTTCAGCACCTCTCCTGCCGGCAATCCGTCGCCTTACTCCGCAAAGCGCGCGCGTCAGGAATCCCGATTTCCGCCGAGGCGACACCCCATCACCTTGCCCTTACCGTCGACGATATACCCGACGGGAACAACGGAAATTTTAAGATGAACCCGCCCCTTGGCGACCGGGATGATCAAGAAGCGTTGATGGCGGCTGTTGCAGAGGGTGTCATACAGGCCTTGGCGACGGATCATGCCCCTCATCCTCCGGCTACGAAAAGCCTCGGCTTGCCGGCGGCTCCTTTTGGTGTCATTGGCCTAGAAACGGCCGTGGGAGTCACCTACACGCTTTTGGTGAAATCCGGGCGCATGTCCCTGGTCTCCTGGGTGCAACGCTGGACGACAGGGCCTGCGGCCATTTTGGGATTACCGCCTCCTTCTCTCGAGGCCGGTACGCCGGCGGATTTTGTTCTTCTTGATTTGCAGACGGAATGGACGGTTACCCTCGACGCCTTCCATTCGCCATCGCGGAACAGTCCGTTTTTGGGTCGCCGTCTCATTGGCCGTGCCGTCGCAACCTTTCTGGGCGGGGAACCGGTGTGGATGTCACGCCAAGGGCGTTGGAATCGTCAGTGGCCTTTTCGTGGTGGTTGCGTATCGACCTCTTGTTTTTAGTCGCCCTACCCCCTTTTTTGCGCGGCTCCTGCAGGAACATGCCGTGCCGCACGCCAATTCGCCTCAACCTGCCTGTTCGTTGGTCCTGTCCGCCCCGCCTCGCGGAAAAAAGGAATCGGCGTCAAGACCACCTGTCGAGTTTTCCGCGGCTTTGTGCGATGCCTCGAAATTCATCCGTCGCGGTGGACGGATATGGGCCCTGCAGAGGGCAACGCGAAGTTACGCTTGGCTTTATCCCAAAACGTAGTACGATAGTCCTGCAACGGACCATGGAAGCACATAAAAACATGCTGCGTGTGATGGACAGAAACGCCTCTCCCCCGAGAAAGCCGAAACGGGCATGGAGCAAGGGCCGAAGAGTCTGCCCCTTTTATCTTTTCGACAGGCCTATGTCCCCGCTGAGACTGATCCTCATGCTCGGTGCGTTGCTTGGGGCAGTCGCCGGCTGCCGTACTAAGGATTACCGCCGCGCGCTTATCCATGTTCCGGAGATGCGCACCCCGGCGGCTGCGGAACGTGTCCGGGCGGCACTCCTTCAGCTTCCCGGCATTCGTGTCGATAAGCTGACGCTGGATACCCAACGCCAGCTCGTCCTGGTGGTTTACGACAGCCTTGAAGTGGCGCTCAAAAACATGGAACACGTCATTGCCGATGCCGGTTTTTCGGCCAACGATGTCCCCGCGCGGCCCGACGCAGCAGCTGCGCTGCCGCCCGCGTTACGGGGCACGGCCCTTCCACCCGCCTTTTCCAACGCGGTCTCACCGGTTGTCCCCACGCGCGTCCGTCCGACGGCGACGGAGGCAGGCGGGAGACGATGAATGCGCTGGTCTCCCAATTTTTGGATTACCTTCTGCTGGAGCGGGGGTTGAGCCCGAACACCCGCCGTGCCTATGCGTCCGATCTACGAACCTTCTGCGCCTTCCTCCAGGCCCATGCCATCCGCTCCTTCAACGACGTCGAACGCCGACAGATTCTTGATTATCTTCAGGAGCAAAAGCAGGCAGGACTCAGCGTGCCTTCCCTGTGCCGGCGTCTGGTCGCCATCAAGGTTTTTTTTCGCTATCTTCTTCAGGAAGGGTTGCTCGATCAGGACGTCACCGAGGTGATGGATACGCCGCGGGCCTGGAAAACGCTGCCGGGCGTTCTGTCCGTGCGGGAGGTTTCTCACCTCCTGGAGTCGCCCGTGGGGGACGACCGCTTTGCCCTGCGCGATCGGGCGATTCTGGAGCTCTTGTACGCCACGGGTCTGCGCGCGAGCGAACTGGCCGGGTTAACGATCGAGGGCCTCCACGTGGAATCCGGATATGTCCGCTGTGAAGGAAAAGGCCGCAAGGTGCGTATCGTTCCTTTTGGTTCCCAGGCACAGTCACATCTTATGCGCTATCTGCGCGAAACCCGTGGGGCTTTCCTTAAGTCACCCTCGGATCGAGCCGTTTTTTTGACGCGTCGCGGCCGCGCCTTCACCCGCAACGCTCTCTGGCGGCTGGTCAAACGCCACGTGCGCAGGGCCGGCATCCGCAAACCGGTTTCGCCCCACACCCTCCGGCACTCCTTTGCGAGTCATCTTTTGGCCAATGGCGCGCCGTTGCGCGTCATTCAGGAAATGCTCGGCCATGCCGATATCGCCACGACGCAAATGTATACGCATGTGGATGCCAAGCGGTTGCGCGCTATTCATGCACGGTACCATCCGCGCGCGTGACGCGGCGTCCCAACCTCTTCGGAGATGGCCTTATGCTCCTGTTGAAGAAACGACCGCACCGCAATCTTGAACGCGCCCTGGGATACCGTTTCCGTCAGACCGACCTTTTGGAAACCGCGTTGCGACATCCCTCGTTTTGCTTTGAAACCATGCCCGAAAGCCGCGATAACGAACGATTGGAGTTTCTCGGTGATGCGGCGCTCACACTTGTTGTGGCCGAACACCTCTACGCGCGCTTCCCGGAACTGGAGGAGGGTGGATTGACCGCCCTACGAAGCCGCATCACCAGCGGAAACATGCTCAGCAGAGTGGCGCACGACATCCGCCTCGGCCCGCACCTGAAAATCGGAAAAGGCGAGGAAAAAACCGGAGGCCGGAATCGCCCGTCAAACCTGGAAGACGCTCTGGAATCCGTCATGGGGGCCGCCTATCTGGACGGTGGAATTCGAGCTGTCCGCAAAATTTTTCAAAAAATTTTTGCGGCCCATCTCGCCACCCTGACCCCTGACAAATGGGCCGATAATCCGAAGGGCAAGCTGCAGGATTATGCCCAGCGCGTTTGCCGAGAAACCCCGGAGTATCGGATTATTCGTCGCGAAGGTCCCGCGCATGCCGCGATTTTCACTGCTGAAGTCCGCGTGGGAAATACCCTGCGGGGAATCGGACGTGGCCGGAGCAAACAGGAAGCCGAAATCCGCGCGGCGCAAGACGCACTGCGCCATGTGCCCGTAAAAGAACCCCCCGTCCGATCGGGCAGGTCGTCCGGCGTGTCAGCGTCTAGCCGCTCATGAAACGGGCGGACATTCCTCAAGTGGATGTCGCTCCGCGCAGTCTGCCTGTGCCGTCGAACGTTCGTACATGCCGCCGCACTCGGGAACGCTATGCCCGAAAAGGAAGCCCTTCACTATGAACGGCTGGATACCCTTCGGGCCCGTTGCCGCCTGTGCTTTCGAGAATGCGTGCTGGCGGACGAGCAGCGCGGAATGTGCCGCAACCGTGTCAATCGAAAGGGAAAGCTGATCGCGTTAACCTACGAACGCGCCTCTACGGTCATGGTGGACCCCGTCGAAAAGGAACCGGCCCATCACCTCTTGCCTGGACCGGACATCCTGTGCTTGGCCGCCGCAGGCTGCAACAGCCGCTGCAAGCGCTGTCAGAACTGGACTCTTTCCCAGGCGGCGGTCGAAGACATCGCATGGTCCCACTACCCGGCTCGCCGCCTCGTGGCGCTGGCCCAGAAACGAGGCTGTCCCACCATTTCCTTTACCTATAGTGACCCTATCGCCTTTTACGAATACATGCTCGACGTGTGCGTGGCCGCAAAGGAAGCCGGTCTTCTGACCCTCTGCCACACCAACGGCACACTGCAGGAAGCCCCCCTGCTTCAACTACTCCGCGTGTTGGATGCCGTGACGATAGACGTGAAAGGTTTCACGGAAACCTTTTACGAAACGGTGACCTCGCTCCGATTAGCGTCTGTTCTTCGCTCCTTGAAAGCCATCCGCAAGGCTAACCGACACCTGGAAGTGGTGAACCTGATCCTCCCCGGACTCAACGACAATCTGCAGGATATTCGCCGCATGTGCCGCTGGCTGGCGCGCGAACTGGGCCGCGACGTCCCTTTACACCTCAATCGCTTTTATCCCGCCTATCGCCTGACAGACCGGCCGCCCACTCCTATCCAAACGCTGGAAGCCGCTTGGCAGGTGGCCCGCGAGGAAGGACTTGAATACGTTTACATCGGTAATGTGCCAGGCCATAAGTACAATAGCACCTTTTGCCCCGCATGCCAGCGACCCTGATTGAACGCATCCATTTCCACAGCCGCGTGACGGATCTCGTGAACGGCCAGTGCACAGGATGTGGTCAGGCCATCCCCGGCATTTGGACCCGACCGGTCGGCGCGTTCCTCCCATGAAAGCCATGGTGTTGGAACAATCGCGAGGACCGCTGCGGCTGCGCAAACTGCCGCGTCCCATCTGCGGTCCGGGCGATGTTCTCATCCGCGTGCACGCGTGCGCCGTCTGCCGTACCGATCTGCATATTGTGGATGGGGAACTGCCGGACGCTAAGCTCCCACTGATCCTAGGACACGAAATTGTCGGCGTTATCGAAGAAACGGGTTCTCGCGTTCCACGTATCCGGCGAGGCGAGCGGGTCGGGGTTCCTTGGCTGGGATTTACGTGCGGCGTGTGCGGCTTCTGCCGCAGCGGTGAAGAAAACCTGTGCGATCAGGCATGTTTCACCGGATACCAACGCGACGGCGGCTACGCGGAATATTGCCGGGCCGATGCCCGGTTCTGCTTTCCGCTCCCGCCCGGCTACTCGGATACCGAGCTGGCCCCCTTTCTGTGCGCCGGACTTATCGGGTATCGGTCACTTCGTATGGCCGGTAACGCAGGTCGCCTTGGATTCTACGGGTTCGGCGCCGCCGCTCATCTGCTCATTCAGATTGCGGTCCACCAAGGACGCGCCGTTTTCGTCTTCACACGCCCCGGTGATACCGCCCGGCAGGAGTTTGCCCGCCGGCTCGGGGCCCGCTGGGCTGGAGACTGCGACCAACGACCGCCGGAACCACTGGATGCGGCCCTTATTTTTGCCCCCGCCGGCGAGCTCGTCCCCCTCGCCCTCCGCTCCGTCCGCAAGGGCGGCGTCGTCATCTGCGCCGGCATCCATATGAGCGACATCCCGTCCTTCCCTTATCGCTGGCTGTGGGAGGAACGCGCGGTACGATCCGTCGCCAACCTCACCCGGCGCGACGGGGAGGAATTTTTTGCTCTCGCCCGTCATATCCGCATCGTCCCGGAGGTCCAGCCGTACCCGCTCGCGGATGCCAACCGCGCGCTGGAGGACCTCCGGGCAGGGAATGTCCGTGGCGTCGCCGTCCTGGTGGTCCGCCCCCCGATCTGACCCGCATGGCTTCGCCGCGACGTCACAGTGGAACGGAGGGGTCTTGCGGTCGCCCTAGCCGCGCGGTAGAGTCTCCGGAAACGCGACGTGCCGGGAGGCATACCCATGACAGCAGGAGAAAAACAGCAGCGTGCCGCGCGATTTTGGCGGAAATTTCTCCGCCTCACCCGAGGCCGCGTGACAGTCCTCCGCGCTCTTCAATTGGCCGCCGAAGAAGAATCTCATGCGATTTTTCGGGAAACCCTAACTGCCGTGTATCGTGCCGTGGAGTCGGGCTCGCTTCTCAGCGAGGCGCTCAAACAACATCCCGATCATTTTTCCCCCAGTGTGGTGGAACTCGTTCGGACCGCGGAAAAAACTGGCGCCTGGGATGAGATTCTGATCGAAATCGCAGACGGCCTGGCCGAGGGAACCTTCGCGTAACCTTTCTCCCCAGAGTTCGGAAGGCGAACATCATGGCCTGCTCGTGGAAGGCAAACTGGGACGAAACCTGTTGCCACTTTAGGAAATGGTGGAACCGTGAAGGTCTTGTCATCGGCCGATGGTCCGCCCCGCCTGCGCGCGTGCCGCACGAATCCGTTCCCGACCCTGGAGCCCTCCGTCCCGCAAGGCCCTCTACACGCAGCCGACCTACCGGGCACGGTGGAATCCTTACGTGCTATCCCGCTCTGTCTTCCCGGCAGATGTTGTGCCCGTGTCGAACACCAACCTCGGCCCTGGCGCGCTTGCTGCGTTTTTGGGCGCCAAGCCTGAAATCACCGAACGGACCGTATGGTATCACCCCTGCTGGCAGACCGAAACACCGGACATTCTCCCTCCCCCGGCCCTCGATCTGAACAACCCGTGGTGGAAACTGGCGGAAGAAACCGCGCGGGAATGCCGAACGCTCGCTGCCGGAAAGTATGCCGTCGGCCTGCCGGATTTAGTCGAAAATCTTGATACGCTCGCCTCACTGCGGGGAACCGACAAACTACTTCTCGACCTCATGGACAGGCCGTCATGGGTCAAGCAGGCCGCCCGGAACATCAATGCGGCCTGGTTTGAAGCCTATGACCGTCTCTATAGACTCTCGCGGTTGGAGGACGGAAGCAGTGTTTTCTGGGCTTTCTCGCTCTGGGGCCCAGGTCGCGTCGCAAAATTGCAGTGCGACATTTCGGCCATGCTTTCGCCAGCCATATTCGCCGAGTTTGTCGCACCGGCCCTTGCAGAACAATGAGCGTGGCTTGACCACTCTCTGTTTCACCGAGATGGCACACAATGCCTTGGCCATCTCGATGCGTTGCTCGGCATTCCGACGCTCGACGCGATTGAATGGACGCCGCAGGACGGTATCGAGGGAGGCGGTGCGCCGCGCTGGTATGACCTCTATCGTAGAATCCTGCGGGCCGGAAAATCGGTGCAGGTTGTGGGAGTCAAGCCGGCCGAAGTGCTCCCGCTTCTGGAAGCCATCGGCCGCCGTGGCGTCTATATTCTTTTGGGCTGTAAAACCGAGGCCGAAATGGAGGAGGTGACAGCCACGGTTCGTCGGGCCTTTGAGCCCTATTGACACGCCCCACAGCTGCCTTGCACCCTCCGCCGACCCGCACTGGCCCAGCCACCGAAGGCCGGGGACTTTAGTTGCACACGCCGGCCATGCGGGCGATGCCCGGGCAAAAAACTTTGCATTCCCCTCATTCCCTAGGTATGGTGCGTGGCCAATCACGAGGCAAAACGCCATGAACCGCCTCCCGGGGCTTATCCGTCGATTGATCAGCAGCGTGGTGGCCATCCCGCTCATTCTGGCATCCTTTTTCTGGATGCCAGCGGCCGGCCTAGCCGCACTCCTTTTACTCCTGGCCGTATGGGGCATGCAGGAATACGTGAACCTTCTCGAACGCGCGGGTATGCCGGTTTATCGGCGACTGGCCCTGACAGGTTCGGCATCTCTGATCGCCGTTCCGGCCTGGTTCATGATCCAGGGGGCGCAGCCTATGGCCGTGGGCGCCACGCTTTTCGTAGCCGGGATTATCCTGATCGCCATTCTGGCCCGTTCGTTGTTCCCGCAACAGCCGGGCTGCACCCTGACCACGGCGGCCCTCACCCTGTTTGGGCTCCTCTATTGGCCCGGGTTGCTCACCGTATGGAACACTCTTCTTTTTGATAACCACACGGGCGGGTTCGTTGCCCCCATAGCGCCGGCCAATCGCCGTGCCGTCATCTACCTGTGCCTGGTGATCAAACTGTCGGATACCGGCGCCTATGCGATCGGCTCTTTGTGGGGACGGCACAAGCTCACACCGCGTATTTCCCCCAATAAGACATGGGAGGGATTCCTCGGAGGCCTCGCCGTCGGCATATTGAGCAGCGTTGCGACGCAAGTCAGGCTCGGAGGACCATGGTATGACATGCCCGGTGGCTGGACCAGCGTTGCGGTACTGGGGGGCGTCCTGTCCCTTGCCGGCGTCCTCGGCGACTTGACCGAATCCTGCATCAAGCGTGCCGTCAACGCCAAGGATTCAGGAGAGGGACTGCCCGGAATCGGCGGTGTGCTGGACCTCATGGACAGCCTCCTTCTCGCCGCCCCCCTCCTATGTTTCCTTCGCGCAGGGCTGCTTGGATCGGCCGCTGCCTAACCTGCCCTGGAGAACCCGCTCCGTTGACGTTTTCCGTCCTGCGCGGCCAGCCTCCTGCGTACGACCACCCTGCGCCTTGTTGGGTCACGCGCCGCGCGTCGACTCAACGCTCCGCATAACCGACTGGCAATGGAGCGCAGCGGAATGGCCAGTCCGCGTTGATGCGGTTATTAGATGCTCTCTTCAAAATAATCACTATCAACCTTCTTAACCGAATACAATGACACCGTCGATACGCCAACATCATGCTCGATCATCAAGCCGGTCAGTTGTTCGCCGTCTATATTAAAACGATCTTACTGCCGATTTGGGGAACATAATTGCGCGCATCATCAGTGAATCGCGAGGTCGTAATAAAGATGCCCTTGTTTGCTTTTTGCGCTTGGAGTGCACCTGCAAATTGCATGACATCAGGACGGCCTACCGGCTTATCCCAACGTTTGGCCTGAATGTACACAACATCAAGGCCGAGTTTGTCCTCTTTTATGATTCCATCTATTCCGCCGTCCCCGCTCCGGCCTATTGCCTTGCCTGCCTCGGCACGCGAGCCGCCGTAGCCCATTTTGACAAGCAGTTCCACAACAATGCGTTCGAAAAAGGCAGGCGATATTTTCTTTAGGCGGGAGAGCAATTCGTCAGATAATTCGTCACGAAGATTTTCATAAGCAGCTTCCAAGGCCTCTGATGGCGTCGCTGTCGAAATGTCTGATATCCCCTTAGATTCGGGCGCCTTGTCCCTGCTTTTTGTCCCTTTGCGTTGGTAAAAATCAAGAAAGTCAGGATATTGCTTGAGTAGTTTTACGTTAATGGTCTTGGGCTGTTTTTTAAGGAGGTCTTTTCCACGATCGGTAATTTTGTAGAAGCCTCTCCGTGTTGCCTCGAGCAATCCAGCTTTTTTCAGGTATGTAGAAGCCCAGCCCACCCGATTAACGAAGGTTGCCTGTATGCCACTGGGCAGCATCGCTTTCAGATCGTCTTCTGTAAGGTCCAATTCCTTTGCCAGAGCTTCAACCGCCTCGCTTGTAGAGAGTTCCGTTTCCTTTTGTGCCGCAAATCGAAGCAGCGGCAACATCACGCTCTGATAATCGGGAACGGCCATTTATCTTTCTCCTGTTTGCTTCTAACGGATTAGCTCAGCCGCGCCGCGAAGCGGCATCGGCTGCAGCGCTTTGTTCGCTGTTCACGACCTCTTTCACTTTCCAGTTCGCATCTACCCAGAGACCAATGACGGGTATTTCCCTATAATGGAGTCGAAGAAACGCGACTCCATCAATAAGATGCTGTAACTGTTCGTCTTCCTTAGCCGGGTTTCCAGCGCAGTCGTAGTGTCCTACCAACGCAAGACAAAAGGATGCGTGTTTGTCAACGGATAGGCGCACCCCCCTCAAAATGGATTGAACCACAGCCCGATCATCCTGAGTGGCCAAGATTAAATTCGGACCCGGTTCGGTTACGATATCAACATAGGCAACATTGAAGCGACCCTGCAAGTACCTTGATAACAGGCAATTGCACCCGACCGTCCATGCAATTCACAACGGTGCAGAAACTACTCATGTCGAGTCGCCCTCCTGCCTTAATCCACGGCTGCGTTGAATGTTCTGTGCCGGTTTAGCCGGATGCAGGATGCTTTCGGTGTCCTCGCAGATTCTGACGGCGATCGCGGTATTGTTCGGAAGTTCGGTGCCGATGCTTCATTCCGTGGCAAGAAACGCGTATATGGCCCTTGCCCCTCTATATACCAAGCGCAACCCCCACATCATGAGGATAACCGCCAATTGCAATCAATGGTCCCGTATCAATCCCGAACTGGTCAAGTCCGGATTTTCATGTCAAAGTGGATGAGCATAACCTCCACGAAGAGCCTCCTTATGCGGTCCGCTGAGCCAGATCGGGATCCTCCCCGGCGAAGTCCGGATCTGCCGCCATATGTTTTTGACGTTTTTCGATGTAGGACTTCATCCTTACCCCGCGCCAATAACCCACTGGCTTCGAAGGTGACGCGCGGGATAGTCTTCGTGCGGCGCTTCCCCGCGCCGAAGAGGCGTTCCAGGAGGTTCGTCGCGCGAATCGGGCGGCGATGCAAAAACAGGAATTTCAACGCCGTGAGACACGCCTCCCGATCGCGCTCCCGACACGTCATCGCCTCCGGGAAGGCCTCCCGGCGTTCGGCAAGGATCGCACGCGCTGGGGACATCCCTTCCGGGTACGAACGGGTCGTGCAGGCGGCCTGGAGCAGCTTCTTCCACGTTGGCCGTGCTATCTGCAGAAGCGTGTTGAGCACGGCCACCGGGCGTTTGTCCTCGGGCCGCAGACTGCGGCACACCTCGTGGATCACGCCGCGGCCGGTTGCCTCCACGCCTACAGCAGCGGCGCCCGCTCCAGCAACCGCGACGCTCGCTTTCCGCTCGCCGCTAGCCAAGCCGACGCGAAGGGCTCCCGCGTAATGCGCCCCTGCGGCACCGGCAACTCGATGGTGCCCTCGGCCATATGGGCCTTCTTCAGCTCGTCGCGCCCACAGCCCAGGACGTTCTCCCTCTCCCATTCCATGACGCGCTGCAGAATCATCCGTGCTCCGTGTCGCGCTGCCTCCCCCAGCGGATCCCTACCCGTCCGAAGCTCCGTAACCCGTTTGTGTTCCATCCTCTCGCTCGGTGCTATCCTCTTCATCGGTGTAACCTCTCACGGGCCGTTGTCCCTCCACCAATAAATGGGGCAACAATGAGATCCTAGGGTCTAGTCAGTCAGCCCCCAAATTCGGGATCGAGCCAACAGAGGCGACATTCGGGCCGGATAACTATACAGTCTGTGCGTGTGGGCAGTGGCGTAGTCACACAACTTGGCAGCCGCTAGAAACAAGCCCCATGGGAGCACTACATGGGAGCGCCACTCCCTCATGATTTGGATGTCTGTCGTCGCTTCATGTGTGATGGCTGCCCATAGGTCGCTTTATTAGACTGTGCGGCCGGCTAACGCGGAGCCTAACGCACGGACTTCGGGCCGTCACGTTCAGGCTCTGGTTTGGCATCTGGCTTCATCGTGATCTCGAGTTCAGCCATGGCTATTCCCATCTCGCCTGCAATCGAATAGAACAAGTAGGTGCGTCCGTTCTCCTGGAAGATGTACGGATCGCGTAGCTGCCGCACATGGGTCGCGGAGCCGTAGTTGGAAGGCTTGTTGGGGTAGGCCATCCCTTCGTAATCCTTTTCGGGTCGGATCACGTCAATGGGTTCCGATGCCTTCCAGTTCATCCAGTCGTCCGTGAGCGTGACGGTTGCGACGACAATCCGCTCCGGCGCATCCCGCACACGGGAGTAGAAGACAAGCAGTTGGTTGCCTTTGATCATCACAGACGCATGCCGCATATTCCGGATGAAGTTACCCCTCTTCTCGAACGGAACCAGGCCGTCCGGAGAGCGGTAGAGGCTACCCCAGCCGCTATTTCCGGCCTTAGCGATGGCGTAGAAAGCGTCCTTCCATCGGAACACACGGAAGTAGTACTCGCCCAGAAGGGTATCCGACGCAACCCATGCAAGTCCATCCTGAGAGGTCGCAACCCCCGTTTTCTGTCCTCCTTTGGCCACACCGTGAAAGTACATGCTGATTTCCTGTTTCTCGGCGTCAACATGCACGTCGGGGGAGGCGATGTGCCCGGAAAATCCTTTTGCCTGATTGAGATTCAGGACGCCGGGTTCGTGGATTCGCCAAGGCCCCTGCAGCGCGTCCGCGTAGGCAAGACGGATGTATTTGCCTCTGTGATGGGCGAAGTACATGTAGTATTTGCCAAGAGGTTTCTCGATCCAAGAGGGGACTCGGATGACCGACGGCCCGTTGATGTTGTCACCCAGGGAGGCCGAGGTCTTGAAGTCGATCAATGGGTTCGCGTCACAACGACGTGCGCGGATGGACTTGATCGCGTTCGGAACCACATCCGAAGGGCTATCTCCCTGAGCCTCCCACTCCCCGAGTAAAACCGGTATCGTTGTCATCACTGCACACATCCTAAGGATTCGCATCGTCCCATTCTGCTGCCGAGCATGGGAGCACTGAGCGACCATGGCGCGAGCCTGCCGTTCCGCGCACGCGGGGCAAGCGGGCAAGTGCCGGGTTCGTTCCAGCGCGTTGATCGGCGCCTTTTGTCCGCCTCTTGGCGGACGCCTCGCGCAACGGCTTGTTCGGCATTTTCCGATTCGTTTTCGTTTCATGCGGTATGGGCGAATCTCTCTTGAAGGCCCTTCAACACGCATAGAAGTGTAAGTGCGAACCCTCCGCAGGTCCACATAACGAAGTTTAGAGCGATTACGGGGTATAGCACCGATACCTCCCCAAGCACCGTACACACAAAGGCCAAGCCAATCAATACAGCGAAGAGAACGACGACAAGCCGGGACTCTCGTTTCTCGACCGGCACGGTGGGCAACGGTTGCCGCCTGCGGTGCAGCCACAGACCGGCGACGGCGACTGCGTAGAAAACAAACGTGAACAGTTGTACGGCGACTGAGGGCCGTCCCTCAGGTCGCAGGGCGATGTACGTCACGCCGTACAGCAGGGCGAGATAGACACACAGGCCGACAAAGCCTCGAATACCGAAGACTACGATGGCCCGCCCGTCCGAAGCCATAAAAGCAGGCTGCGCCAACCGTGACAATGCCCCCAGAAGAATGATCGCCACAGAAAGATGGACCGCCAAGTTAAGCATCCCCCCTGAATTCATGGCCATCACCGGCGCGAGAGAGAGCACCAGGTAAACCTGCGCGATACGTCCGCCCTTACTCCTCCCGGTGAACCACGCAAGCTCTGGAAACAGGCGCCGCAGGGGCCGACAGAGCAAACAGGTTACCGCCAGCGGCAGGATGAAAGACATCACCGGGTGAAAGATAAACACCATGCTGATCTCAGAAAAACCATACGGCCCGATGTGTCCCATGACAAACTTGCCGTCACCACTGTATCCGTGCCAGATAACCTTGGTGATCCAGGATTCGTGTAGTCCGAACAGAACGCCCCAGAGGTAGAGAGATGAGAGTGACGTCCGGCCCGTGTGGACGGCGAAAGTCGTGAAGAAAAAGAAGTGCGCAAAATAGAGCCAGTAGGTGACCAATAAAGTCCACGGATGCCACAGCCCGGCTTTCAGTGACGCACCAGAGAATACTTCGGCGCAGATGAGTATGACGACTCCGGTCAGAATACGCGCGAACAGAATCCTTGACCCCAAGTTCCCCGACGCAACTCCTTGCCGCCGTGTCTTGGGAAGAACCAATTCTTGTTGTCTTGAAAACAGTCTCATCATTGACTCGACGGTCACACATTCTGAGCACCCTACTACGCCGCCCTCCGCTTCCGCGCAAGCTCTTTTTGGCGAGGGCGCGGAGCCGATGGGCCAGCGCCGTGCGACTGACGACGTCGGAGGGGACCAGGCCGCTGGGCGCGCGGAGCCAGCCGCGGTCCTGTTCCCGAACAGCGTCGCCAAACGTGGCGCCCAGAGTGGAAGGGTGCCCAGAACGATCAGGTGCCGCGCCAGGGACTTCTCGATGGCGGCGAGGATGTTGACGCGGGCGGCGAGGACGGGCTCGAGATACTTGGACCAGAAGTGATAGGCGAGGCCGCCGAGCAGGTTTTTGACCGAGGCGAAAAGCGACTCGATCCGGACACGGGCGGTGGAGAGGTTGAGGGCCTGCAAGGCGCCGAGAGTCATGTCGGAACTCATCAGGATCATGCGGCCATGGGAAGTTTCGATAGGGAGCCGGCTGGGGTCGATGATGCGCGGCTCGGTGGTGGTGATCGGAACGCGCAACAAGCAGCCGTCCTTCTCGCTCAACACGGACAAGCGCACGCGGCGGATCGATCCGGGCCAGAAGCGCGTCGTCCTCGTCCGGCAGTACTCGAAGAGCGACAAGCGGATGCGGGCCATTGTGGAGGAAATGAGGCTCCTGAACGGGGAATGGATCAAGCGCGACGCCGACCTCTGAGCGCCGTCAGCCGGCGCGTCCGAGCAGGCCGAGACCTTGTGACGGTCAAGCACATCGATTTGTGGAGGCCGGAAATGGCCCCACGTGAGCCGTCGAAACGGTTGCCGTATAGGACCCTTGCCCCACTAGCCGCCAAATGGTTACAGGATTGAGGGCAGGAATCATGCCCCGGGCAGCGGCCATAGCTAAGCGTGGTGCTACCTCATTCCAGAACCACATTGAACATTTGGCTATAGCCGCCCAACGGCACCGAGCTCCGCCGCGCCGCCGAAGGCGCAGCGGCGACCGCAAGCGCTTGTTGGGCCGCACCACTAACGTTTACTCATACGCTGGTGCTTTTCAACGACATGCCCTCACTGCGTCGTAATAAACGATGCCAATCCCATCGCCGGTACCGGTTGGGTTGAGTTTTTTCGTCGTACCCGACATCGTTTCATCGCCGATAAAGACAAACTCGGCGCTCCTGATGTATTGCGCGTACACTTTCTCCCGGTCGCTATCAAAGAGCGTGTCGCCATTCACCTCGACGGTCAGTTTCCACTGTGAAATCGTTCTGCCTTCCTTATCTCGTGTCGGTTGTGTTTTCTCCAGCATGAGACGGATGAAACTCCAGCGATCGCGCGGCAGGGGCGGGAAAATCTTATAAAACCCCGATTGGCCTTTGAAATCAGGGCAGCCCGTGCGCACGCGCAAGAGGAGACCTTCGTCAGTCCAGCGCAGATGAAACATCTCCTTGCCTTCGATGCCTTTGAAATCCCGCTTGCCGCGAATTTCGATTTGCTGCACGTATTCCCGTGAGAAGGGATATACGGCGAGTTCTTGTATCAAGCGACCTTCAGAGACCGGTTGGAGATAATACTGAAACATCGAACTTTTGAGGGTGAGCCGTGCGTCAACCTTGAGCATCTTGTTTTCATGGTATGGGCGAATGGGCCCTTCAGGACCGACCACTTGAACGAAACTCGGCCTCTCTTTGATCACATCATGAGTTCCTTTAACCGTTTTTCCTTCTATCACTTCCCAATCTTGCGGATCCAAGGTTCCGTCCTTGTCTGGGATCGTCTCCTCGAAGCTGGGGTTTTTGAGATACGCTGGGGCATTCGGCGTGGGATTCTCGCGACTCGCTGTCATGGCTGCCATCGGCGCCGGCGTCGATGCTCTATATGTCGGTATGCGAGCAGGAGTGGTCGAAACAGGGGGGGATTGTGCTTCGTGCAGAGGGGCGAGGGACGGAGTCGCCCCTGCTGTCGGCACAGCCGTAGACGAAGCGCTGAACGAAACCCTGCAAGACACGATGAGCAAAGTGGAAAAGTATATGTTCTTCATGCTGTTCCCTCTCATTGTGACTGTTCGCACCATACGACACGCGCACGGGAACGACTAACCCTGCAAGCGAGCAAACTTGCCATCCCGTGAGCGGGCCAACGTCGCAAATCAGCGGCGCGGTTTACCGCGTACGCTGGATTTGTCTTGTTCGGTCTTCATGTTCTCAATCTTTCCAATACGGTGGATTTTCCTTTTTGATCCGGGTAACGGCAGAGCGCACGCGTTCATCTGGATCATCAGCCAAGGGGTCAATGATCCCGGAAAACCGGAGATTGCGATCTTTCTCCATCAGGCACACAAGATACAGTCGAACCCACGGTTTCTCATGTTGACCGAGTGCCTTGAGATGCGCCTTGACCTTATCCTCTGTCCCTTCGTCTACGGGAAAAGAGTATTGAGACCGAAATAGGTAATCTCTGATGTCGGCCTGCATCTGCTGCAATTTACGGACTTCCTGTGATTCCTTCTTACAGTAGAGATAGCAGTTTCCTCTGGCATACGGCAGAAAACCGTAGTCTGCCCACAGCATGGAGATGAAGGCTTTCTGGGGTTCGGTCCGAAACATATGCTCCACTATGATTTCTGCATTCGTCTGGCTGGAGTACCCCTGATGGATCCTGCCCTTCAGATAAGACACATAGTGATCGAAATTGACATTGCCCTCGTAAATCACGTGGCTCCGTCGTTCGATTTTCTTCGCAACGTCACTACCCTTTCCGTCAAGGATGCCGTGGAGTCTCCCCTGAGGACCGATCTCTGAAGCGATGATGGGGAGAAGCATATGCGTTGGCGTCAGCTCAAGCAACACGTTTGCGAACATGGCTTCATCGACATCTCCACGCATGGCATCGGATAACACCTGAACAAGGAATTGTCGATACGCTGCGTACTTCTTCGGGTTCCGATCCTGATCGAAGTACTTGTGCAACTCGCCAAAATCTCCGAGAAATCGAAAGACCGGCGTGAGTTCTCCGTTCAGGCTGGCATTCAGATTACTATATGCGTGGGTAGCGTACTTCTCCCATATTCTGGCTTTGTCTTCCGATTCACCTGCGACGACACATCTACACCCAGAAACGACAAGGGCTAAAATGATTATGGTGTAGTGTCTTTTCTTCATCTCTTTGGCCTTACAATTAATGCAGTTCGCCATTGAAATCAACCTCGGGTTCGGGCCACCTTCGCCTAATGGCCCTCTCTCGACCAAGGAATTCGCAATTGTCTGGTGCCCAGTGAACTGACGGGAAAAGAGCCTTCCGGCTTTGGCGGTGACGTAGGCTTTTTCGCAGTATCGCACGGTAGTCTTTATACGGCCATCCGTTCTTTCAACTGCTTGCGGCCACATACGGATAAAAAAGTTTGCCATGAAGGCTGTCGTGTGGTGTTCGATGACTGGGAGTCTGTACTGGAGAAGGAAATCGCTTCTGGAACGGCGTCGGGCGTATCGGGAGGCGATCATCAAGCTCCGCTACGGACTCCGCCAGACCAGAAAGGCCGCGGTGCCGCTTCTCTGCCGGCAGGCTGGAAGAAACATCGTACGCCTCGAACGTGTGCTGGAACCCCTAGCAGGTCTAGAAACGTCACCTGAGCCAACCGCCCGCCGAACGCCGTCCCCCGCTCCGAGCATCCCCATACGGCGTGTCCGGCGTGATGTTCGTGCGTCCGCTGCCAGCCCTTCCGCAGCCTCGCTTTCCGCTTGTCCCAACGCCCGTTTTCCTCCACCCTTGCAACTAACCATCTGGGTTACCTCCTGTCGGCTTGGCCGACTTCTCGTTTCAACCCGTCCTACAGCGGTTCCCCGATGGTTTTTCGACTGACGTTCACGCGATTGCATACAAAATTCCGGGCAGACATGAACGATCGCGAACTTCGGGACTCTCTTGTGGATCGGATTTTCGCGCGTGCCGCTCAACCGAATCGGGACTACAAAAAAGAACTCTGGGCGTGGCACAATGCTTTGCCGACGACGGCCAACATCCCGGTCTGTGTAACCGTTGAGGGTATTCCGGGTCCCGAGTGGAGATTTATGCGCGGAGGGAATCCTCTGCGGTGCCAGACTCCTCTGGCGCGTACCTTCGAAATGTATCTTCGCACCCGCATCTGGGCCGCCGAAAACATCCCCGACGATCACGTCCTCTGGCCCGCTGTCGCTGTTGATGCAGGATGCGCCTTCGCAGCCGACTGGGGCACCCCACTCGACTGGGAACGGCCGCGCGGCCCCCTGAGCGCCGGCGTCTATCGCGCACCGTTCGTCAAGGGGATCCATTGTTCCCGGCTCCGCCCCGCTCGGATCGAGGTTGACGTGAGCGGTCGCTACCCAATGATTCCGATTTATCACCCCGTGAACGAGCATCCAGAACTCCTCACGATCTGGGCGGAAACGGCTCCGGCGATGGCCGAGTCGGCATGAGCGTGAAGCAGGAAGGACACATCCCTATCCGAAGAAAAGGAATAGGAGGAACCGGATATGGCCAGGCTAGGAAGCAAACGGCGCCCGGCCGTTGTGCGGGTAAAAACGAAGAAGCGTGCTGCCGAAATTCTCAATGTGTGTAACCAACATGGCTGGAAGGTGATTGTGGGTGTTGAACCCGACAAACCCGAAAATATCACCGATGTCACCACGCTCCTGAACAGGGGCACTACGCCCATGGCGTCCGCCCCGACTTTCGCACCGCGCATCCGTCCCAACGACTATTGCCCATGCGGAAGCGGAAAGAAGGTGAAGACCTGCTGCGCCCTCAGCGCGTCACCAGCGTCCTCCCGGGCAGAACGACCCGCTCCTTCTTCAGAGGCAAAATCCGTGGAGCCGGCGCAGCAGGTCCGCGAAACAGCGCGCGCGGAATCGACACGCACTCAAGACTCCGCTCCGGCACCCGGCTCTCCGGAAACCGCCCAACAGCCCGAACGACGCTCGTGGCTGAAAAAACTGTTCCGGGCGCGTCGTGTGCATCCAGCCGAACCGCTGGCTGGGACCGATGTTGGGGTGCCGGAATGAGGGGTATCTGAAGGGTGGGCGCGCCGCACCGCGCGACTCCTCCCACCGGCGAGCTCTATGGAACCCCAGCGCCCGGACGCCTCGGTCTGACGCCGGGGGCGTCACGCATTGACATAACGCCACCTAGGAGGTGTTGAATGAATGTTCTGATCGCAACACGCAACCCACACAAACTTCGCGAAATCCGCGCGATCCTGTCAGTGCCGGGCCTATCCTTCGTCACGGCGATGGACGTGCCAAACCTTCCGGATGTGGTTGAGGATGGACGCACATTCGAAGAGAATGCCGTCAAAAAAGCCGTGACGTGGGCTCGCTCCTCCGGGCTATGGGCAGTGGCCGATGATTCGGGCCTGGAAGTAGACGCGCTCGGAGGAGAACCCGGCGTGCGCTCGGCGCGATATGCCGGTGAACCGGCGGGCGATGTGGCCAACAACCGCCTCCTGCTCGCACGCCTTCACGGCGTGTTGAACCGCCGAGCGCGTTTTCTCTGCGTGATCGCGTTGGCCAGCCCTAACGGCTGGACGGATGTTGTGGAAGGGCGCTGCGAGGGACACATCACGGACACGCCGCGGGGCACCCATGGTTTCGGATACGATCCCCTTTTCATCCCGGACGGATACGATCAGACCTTCGCGGAAATGCCACCCGAACTGAAAAATCGCATTTCGCACCGGGCACGAGCCTTGGAGGCCGCCGCACGCGCCTGGAGGGAACGGCTGACTAGCCATCCGGGCTGAGATCGGTGCGGACGAGCCGAAAGAGCCATCCGTGGAGTTGCCCGAGTTTGCCATTTTTGGCATAGAACCCTCTGTCATGCCGACGGATACCACACGCCAACTCGTCCTGGTCGGAATTGACCTGGGCGGAACAAACATCAAGGTCGGTCTGGTCACTCCGACCGGGCGTCTTCTCGCCGAGACGCGGGCTCCGACCGACGTACCCGGTGGCCCTCAGAAGGCGGTGGCTACAATGGTTTCCCTCGCGCGCCAGCTTCTGGAGCGCTGCGGGCTGAACACCAGCTGCCTGCTGGCCGCTGGGATCGGGTCTCCTGGACCTTTGAACACGCGCACCGGCTGTATCGTCAAAACGCCGAATCTTCACGGCTGGGACGGTGCGCCGTTGGCGCTGTGGGTGGGCGATGCGCTCGGCATACCGGCCTTTCTGGAAGGCGATGCCAACGCGGCCTGCTGGGGTGAACACTGGGTGGGAGCAGGTCGCGGCGTCAACAACATGATCCTCATCACCCTGGGGACAGGAGTGGGAGGCGGGGTGATCGTCAACGGCGAGCTGGTGCGCGGGATAGACGATACGGGCGGGCATATCGGACACATGGTCGTGGTGGCCGGCGGCAGAACCTGCTCGTGCGGCCGCAAGGGATGTCTGGAAGCCTATGCCTCCGCTCCCGCCACGGTGCGACGCTTCCTGGAGGCCGTCCGGCGTGGTGAAACACAAGCGCCAGGTCCTGAAGACCGCCTCACCACAGCGGATATTCATCGAGCCGCTCTGCGGGGGGATGCCGTAGCCTGCCGCGCGATCGAGGACACCGGTCGGTACGTCGGCACGGTTCTCGGCAGCCTGGCTAACGTGCTGAATCCGGAATTGTGCTGCGTGTCCGGCGGCATGATCCACGCCGGGGAAATGCTGTTTGGTCCCATGCGCGAGGCTCTGCTGGAATACGCCTTTGACCTTCCCGGGAAACGCCTCAAGGTCATGCCCGCCGAACTCGGCGAGTCCGCCGGCATCATTGGTGCTGCGGGATGTGCTCTGCGCCGCCTGGAGTCGGCGGAAAGCAGGCCTGCGCGCGCAGGAATGGACGTGGCTTGACCGGTTTCGCAGAATGCCAAGGCCCGAGCCTCCCTCCTTTACCCCCGAAGCGGGCTCGCCCTTCCGGCCAGGTCATCCGGCTTTCATCCGCCGAACTCTTTTCAGGGTAGCCAGAAATCGCTGATTCCATTCGGCGGACCCGACGCGGATGGCGTTCCGGCAGACAGAAGCCCCTGCCGTGCCTGAAACACTGTCCTTCGTAGGGGAACTGGGAATGCCAAAGCTCCCGCGCCAGTGCGATCAGAAAATTCGTCAAGACCATGACATTGTGCTCTGCCCACGGCCGTCCCTTTTCGTCCGACGCCTCCCGTGCATCCCCGCCTGCCCCCTCGGGGGCATACAGGTGTCAGGGGCGAACAAAATGTGCGTACGGAAGTTCGGGGATGACCGGCTGCCGAACCGGAGGGTTGCCCACCCGGTTTCTCCGCACCAGCGGTTCGGCAATGTCGTCCGCGGGCCAACAGCAACGCGCCTCGTTCCCTCAGCGGCTGAACCCGAGGGAGGCTGGGGAGAGGTGGACACCAGACCGTCTCCACCAGCATCCCATTCAGCGGGCTCGCTCCGACGCGCTCCCGAAACGCCTCCACAGGAAGACACATCGGCTGATACCGGATCCCGGCTTCCTGACCAAAGGACCAAACGGAACCAACCCGATCGGACCACATTTCAGACCCCACAGAATTCGCCTTGTGGGCGCGGCAGCGAGAGACTAGGATGCCGTCGCGATGAAAACCACTCCGGGGACGATCCAGGTGTATACCGGCAACGGAAAAGGAAAGACAACCGCGGCGCTGGGTCAGGCACTTCGAGCCATCGGGCATGGCCAACGGGTGCTTGTGATTCAGTTTCTGAAGCGCTTGCCTACCGGCGAGCGCATCGCCACCCGGTACATACCCAGGCTGACAGTAGTGCCGGCCGGTCGTACATGCTTTGTGCGCCGCAGACACCCCGATCCGCGGGACATTCAAGCCGCCCGCGAAGGTTTGCGCCGAGCCGCTCGTGCCCTCCGTTCCGGGTGCTACGATGTGGTGATTTTGGACGAAATCAATGTCGCCATGGATTACGGTGTGGTGAAGGTGTCGGACGTGCTCACCATGCTGCGGAAACGCCGGCCGGCCGTTGAGGTCATCCTGACGGGGCGGAGCGCTCCACGGGCGATCTGCCGTTTAGCGGATCTCGTCAGTGAGGTGCGGGAGGTGAAGCATCCGTGGCATCGCGGGATGGCGCAGCGTCCCGGCGTGGAATACTGAGGATGAAGGGGGGGAGGAGGTGCCGGTTTTGCGCTTGACGCGTGGATTAGCCTGGCGCGATAGTCTGAAGCAAAAAACGTGCGCCCGTCGCGCGGCAAACGACGATCCGAAACGAATGTTGCCATGGCACGATCCGCCAAACGGTTTCGGCTTCAGATCCATACCGAATTGTGTAAGGGGTGCGCGCTATGTGTGGCGTTCTGCCCTCACACGGTTCTCCGTCTCACGATCGACCGCATCAACCGCCGGGGCGTTCCGTTCGTTGAAGCAACACAGGAAGACTCCTGCGTGGGGTGCGCGCATTGCGCCATCGTCTGCCCGGATGGGGCGATTGAGATTTTCGAGCGGGAGCAGGAAGGCCATGGGTGAACGGATTTTGATGAGTGGCAATGAGGCATTGGCAGAGGGCGCCATCCGGGGAGGATGCGATTGTTATTTCGGGTATCCGATCACACCCCAGAATGAACTGACCGCCTACATGGCCGTCCATTTACCCCGTCGCGGAGGTGTATTTGTTCAGGCCGAAAGTGAAATTGCCGCCATCAACATGGTATTTGGCGCCGCCGCCGTTGGCAAGCGGGCCATGACGTCCTCCTCGTCGCCGGGCATCAGTTTGAAGCAGGAGGGACTTTCGTATCTGGCAGGCGCCCAACTCCCCATGTTGATCGCCAACATCCAGAGGGGAGGGCCGGGGCTAGGCAATATAGACCCTTCGCAGAGCGATTACTTTCAAGCCGTGAAAGGCGGAGGGCATGGAGACTATCATCTGATCGTTTTGGCGCCGGCCTACGTGCAGGAAATGCACGATTTTGCCGCGTGGGGGTTCGATCTGGCCGACCGATACCGCAATCCTGTCATGATCCTGGCTGACGGCCGACTGGGTCAAATGATGGAGCCGCTGGAACTCTGGGCACGCACGCCCGTTCTCCCGGACAAACCCTGGGCGTTGACGGGCGCACGGGGAAGACCGCCTAACATTGTGCGCAGTTACTACTCGGTTGAAGGCGTTCTGGAGGAAAATAACCGCGTGCTGCAAGAGAAGTATCGGTGTATCGTCCAAAATGAAGTGCGCTTTGAGACATGGAAAATGGAAGATGCGCGTATTGCGCTCACAGGCTACGGAACCTGTGCACGGCTTTGCCGGGAAGTGGTTAAGCAGTGTCGGCAGGAAGGGCTTGCCGTCGGCTTGCTTCGCCCGATGACCCTGTGGCCCTTTCCCACAGACGCGTATCGCCGATATCTCGATCAGCTTCAGCGGATTCTTGTGGTCGAAATGAGCGCGGGGCAAATGGTGGAAGACGTGCGCCTGGCGGTTGAGGGCCACGTTCCGGTTCATTTCTACGGACGGATGGGCGGCGGCGTGCCCACCACAGAAGAGATTCGCAAGCATCTGTCGAGTTTGTTGTAGCCAGGCAGCCAAATGCCGGGGCACGCCGTCGCAGGCCATTGCGCGGGGATGAATAGCATGGACGAGAGGCCACTTTACAGGCGGCCGAGAGCCCTCACGGATCAGCCAACCGCCTATTGTCCCGGATGCGGGCATGGCATTATCCATAGTTTGATCGCCCGTGTCATCGATACACTTGACATTCGCGAACGCACGGTGGGCATTGCGCCGGTAGGCTGTTCGGTTGAGGCGTACAACTATTTCCGCTTGGACTTCAGCGAGGCCGCCCATGGCCGCGCTCCCGCCGTCGCCACCGGCATGAAGCGGGCACGGCCTGACCTCATCGTATTCGCCTATCAGGGAGATGGGGATTTGGCGTCGATTGGGCTGGCCGAGGTTCTTCATGCGGCGAACCGGGGCGAAAACTACACGACGATTTTTGTCAACAACACTGTGTACGGCATGACAGGCGGCCAACTCGCCCCGACGACGTTGACCGGTCAAAAGACGACGACCACTCCGGAGGGACGCGACCCGAAAACCACAGGATATCCGATGCGGCTCGCGGAGTTGGTGACGGTTTTGGACGCGCCGCATTATGTAGTCCGGTGCGCGGTCCATACGCCTGCGACCATCCGCCAGACGCATCGCGCTTTACTCAAGGCTTTCCAATACCAGATGGCCGGAAGCGGTTTTACGTTTGTGGAGATCCTGGCCAGTTGTCCCACCCATTGGCACATGACACCTCGGGAAGCAATGGATCACATCGGTCAGAGGCTGATCCCGGTGTTCCCTCTAAAAGTGTTCCGCGACCGTGGAGGCCTTGGGCCATGAAAAGGGAACGGGTGATTCTTTCCGGAGCGGGCGGTCAGGGCTTGATGCTGATGGGGAAACTGTTCGCCACTCTTTCCGTCGGGCGATTTTTGCACATTACCTTTATTCCCAGCTACGGCGCCGAAGTTCGCGGCGGCACGTCCAACTGCCGGATCATCCTTTCCGACGAGGAAATTGCCTCGCCCATCGTCGAGGAAGCGGACTCCTTGATCCTGATGAATCAGCCGAGCGCAGATAGGTTCCTGCCTTTCTTGGCAAAGGATGGGACGGCCTTCATCAACCTGTCGCTCGTGGAATTCCCGCGGAACATCCGCAATGTTGTAGCGGTACCGGCCACGGCGTGGGCTCAGGAACTCGGGGACATTCGTGTGGCCAGCATGATCATGCTCGGGTGCTATCTTGGGAAAAAGGGTTTTTTCACCCGCCAGGAAATGACGCAGGCCATCGAGGAAGTGTTTCGGGGGAAGGGGGAGGCGAAGATGGCCGAGCTCAATCGGCGCGCCTTCCTCCGCGGCTGGGATCATATCCAGGAGCTGACCGCCCGCGTGCAAAGCGCAACCGGCGAAGCGGCCCCTCGTCTGGCGCGCGCTCCCTCCCGACCGCCAGCGCGATTGGCCGTTGAAGTCCTCCGCGGCGGAGCAATGCAAAAGGAACTTCACCTGCCGCAAACCCCCTTTGGCCCTGAGTATGTGTTATGCCTTCGTGAGCCGGAATCGGGATCGGTCTGGGGGTATGTCGTGGTGGACAACCGCACCCTCGGCCCTTCCCTGGGTGGGGTTCGTCTGGCTCCGGACATCACGGCGCAGGAAGTCTACGGCCTGGCATCGGCCATGACGTTCAAGAATGCGGCGGCTCGGCTGCCCATCGGCGGAGGGAAGAGCGGGTTGCTTGCCGACCCCCGCTACTACGCGGAGCGCCCCGAGGAAAAGGCCGCCCTCATTACGGCCTTTGCCGAGGCCCTTTGGCCTTTCCCGGAATACATTCCCGGTCCGGACATGGGCACCAACGAAAACGACATGCAGCGCATATACGACGTGTTCACGCACCTCAACGGAAAGCCCCATCATGGCCGGGGCGGCATCGGACGCCCGCACCAGTATGGCGGCCTTCCGCTGGACGAGTGGGAGCTGACGGCGCACGGCTTGTTCGCCGCCATCCAGACCCTCCAGGAGTACGAGAGCGATGTGCGCATCCAAAAAGCGCGGGTGGTCGTGCAAGGCTTTGGAAATGTGGGAAGCCCCATCGCCCGCAAGCTGCAGGAAGCGGGTGCCGTGATTGTGGGAGCATCGGATATCAATGCCGCGCTGTACCATCCAGAGGGGCTCGATACGCTGAAGCTCGAACACGCCCGGCGCAGACAAAACGGCCTCGCTGAATACACAGGCCCTGTCCAACATCGCTGGACGGGCGTGGAACTGGACAAGTTACTGGAGGTTCCCTGCGATATCCTGATCCCGGCCGCTCGTCCCAATGCCGTGACGGATCGCAACCGAGACGCCGTCCAAGCCCGGGTGATTCTCCAGGGAGCCAATAATCCGGTTCCCTCGGATATTGAGGATTATCTGCGGAGAAAACGCGGAACCATTTGCATGACCGATTTCATCGTGAACGCCGGCGGCGTGATTTGTTGCGCCGTGGAACTCAAGATGGATACCGATGCGGCGTTCCGCCAGCATGTGCGGCAAGCGGATGGCATCGGCCGCGCCTACATGGAGAAACTCGTGTATCGTATTGTGAGCGAAAACGTTCGCGAAATATGCGAACGGCTTCGGCGCGATAAGGGCACCGGACGTTCGTGGAGGGAAACGGCTTTGGAACTCGCCGCGCGCCGTCTGCGGGAGGGGCCAGCGGCGACGCAAGATTCCCTGATGTTGTAACCCGTACCAGGCCGCCTCCCGTTTTCGGGTAAAACGAAGCGATTGCACCGCAAGAAAACTCTTACTACAGTGACATAGGTGATCCCCCGATACGCGCTACAGACAGGAGTGTACCGATGAAACTCGACCTTCGGCCCCACAGCACCTACGCTCTTTTGGTCCCTACCAGCATGGGGGTGCGACTGACTCCGCTGGATCGTCAGCCGGTTCACTGTTCCAATACGTTTTTCCTTCAGGCCACGAGCGCCGAAACGAATGTGGCCAGCGTGGCGGCGTATCTGGGGATGCGGGTCAAGGTACTCACGGCCTTCGTTAAAGGCAGCCCGATCGCGCGTTTCATTCGCAACAACCTTGCCAGCCGACACATGGATGTCGAGGCCAAAGAGGTGGCACAGGGCGGCCCCTGGGGATACCGGCATCAATTCAACATTGCCGATATGGGTTTTGGACTGCGAGGCCCGCGAGTCCATAACGACCGGACAGGGGAAGTCGGCCGCACGCTTTCGGCCAAGAACTTCGACCTGGAACGCATCTTCTGCAGGGAGGGCGTGCAGATCGTTCATCTTTCCGGTCTGATCGGCGCGCTTTCACCCGAAACAAGCCAGTTTTGCTTGGAACTGGCGCGGCACGCCAAGGCGAACGGCACCTGCGTGTCGTTTGATTTGAACTATCGGGCCTCGTTTTGGAAGGGGCGCGAAGCCGAGTTGCGGGAAGTGTTTTCGGAACTCGCCGCCCTCGCTGACATCCTTGTCGGTAATGAAGAGGATTTCCAGCTCTGCCTCGGGATCAAAGGCCCGGAACCCGGTGGAAGAGGATTGACAGCTCAGATCAACGCCTTCAAGGCAATGATTCAACGAATGCGGAAGGCGTATCCACGCACGTTGATCTTTGCGACTACGCTCCGAGAGGTGATCAGTAGCAACCGGCATCTCTGGGGCGCGATTCTCGCGGCCGGAAAAACATGGCATGTGGTGTCCCCCCGCGAAATCGAAGTTCTGGATCGCATTGGAGGCGGCGACGCGTTTGTGGGAGGCCTTCTGTATGCCATCCTTCGCGGATGGGAACCGGAAAAATGGATCTCGTTTGCATGGGCATGTGGGGCCTTGGCCACCACGTATGCCACCGACTATATCCAACCCGCTGATGAGCAGGAGGTCTGGAGTGTGTGGGAGGGGAACGCGCGCGTACGCCGCTGAGGCACGCACCCTCACGAGGGTTTGTCCACGCGACGTCGGGCTAGGAGGGATGCCGCTCCATGCGGTTGCCTAGGAGATGGCTCCGGCTGGCTCAGTCTATCGCTTTCGGTGTTGGGATTCCGAGTCTTGTGTTTTTCACGTTCACATGGCCCCTCCTGTGCTTTTTCCGGGAAGGGATTCCAGCCTCGGCACACAGCGTCGAATCTCCACTCTGGCGCCGCATGATTCCCGGGGATCACTTGCAATTCTATTACCACGTCTGGCTCGGAGCTGACATGCTGCGGGGCAACACGCCGCCTTTTCTGAATCTCTACGAATTCAACACGGGGTGCGACGAGGAGCGCCGGGAGATCGGATCCTATTTTTTCCCCGCTCCCCTTCTGTATGCCGTCGGGGAATGGATCGGCGGTCGGGCGTTCGGCTGGAATTTCATGCTGCTGGTGCACATCATCGCGGCGTATGGGTTCATGGTGTTGCTGTTGCGACGCTTCACGAGTATTCCGGCAGCCGCCTGTGTATTTTCTCTGCCTTCCTTGGCCGTTCCCTTTTGGTGGATCTCTCTTTGCGGCGGAAGCCCTACGGCCATCAGTATGGCGTATGTGCCGCTGGTCTGGCTGGGCGTGGATCGGGCAGTACGCGACGAGCGCTGGTGGGGTGGCCTGCTGGCTGGCCTGGGTATCCTTCTGACCTATTGGACCGAGGTCCAAGTGTTTTTTTTCCTCATTCTTTCGCTTCCGTTTGCCTGCGTCTTTTCCCTTCTGGCGCGCCCCTCGTTCGAGTGGAAAAAACGGGGTGCCTGGCTGGCCGTCGGAAGGGCGTTGTGGCCCGCCTTGCTGGCGCTGGGCGTGGTGCTGGTGCTGAGCTCGATGGTTCACGCCCGGCTAAAACAGGATTCCCTGGTTGCCGCATCCGGTCGAAGCCTCCGGGAAGTGGCGCTTTTTTCTCCGACATGGCGGGGACTTCTGGGCGTGTATTGCCCGGGATACGATGGACATCTCGATGGGCATATTTTCCTTGGATGGGCGGCTACCCTCGGGTTGGTCACCGGGTGGGGATTCGCGCTGGCGCGAATGCGCCACGAAGGACGGCGCCGTGCCATGCTCCTGTCGTTCCTGCTGTCTGCATTAGCGTTTTGCATCGTCCTGGCGCTTGGACCACATGGGCCGTTTCACGGGCTAGCCATGCGGTGCGCGCGGCGCTGGATCCCGGGGTATTCCCTGCTGCGCCAAAGCGCCAAAATTTTCTGCCTTGTGCCTCCGCTCGTATCGCTGACGGCTCTTCTGGCCGCTGTTCCGCCCGGGCCGCTTACGCGGACAAACCGGTGGAGAATCGTAAGCGGCGCCATACTGGTGGCGTTGATGCTCGGCGAATGTCGCCTCCAACTACGAACGCAGGTGGCCCTGCTCGATACCCATCAGGAGGCCTACGCCGCGATCAGCGCCGACGCGGCCGCGCGCGGGTGCGTGCCGCGTGCCATCGGCCTTGTGCTTTGGCCCGGCGACAGCCACTGGTCCTCGCTGAACCAATACTATGCGACGTTGCACCGTGTGCGGATGGTCAATGGGTACCGGCCGTTCGTGCCCCGGCGGTATGTTCAGGACATCTTCCTTCGTTTCCAGAGTCTCAACCTTGGTCTTCTTACCGATGCCCAAGCTGACGAGCTGCTCCGCCGCAACATTGCATACCTTGTGCTTCACGAAGATGCTTTTCCGGAAAAGGTCAGTCCGTATCCCGTGGGCCTTACCCTCGTACGTTTGTGCCGCCATCCGCGGCTGTCTCTTCTGAGGCAGGCGGGCTCTGTCTGGGCCTTTCGCCTTCTGGATTCCCCGCGCGAAAAGACGGATGAGCCGTGGCCATGGACCATATGGTTTCCTGCTCGGCAGTGGGAGCTGGAGGATGGGCGAATGCCGGGGGCGACACCGGTGCTGGCCGATCCGAATGCAAGCCGCCGTGGATTCGTGCGTCTCCGTCCGGGGGAAGGGGCTGCCGTGACCCATCGGTCCACCGAAATTGTGGACGTTCCCCGCCAGCGTTGGATGGTGCGCCTGCGTGGCCATGGGACCGCTCTAGGTGAGGAGGAAATCGAAGGAGTCCTTAGGCGCCGGACAGAATGGTCGCTCGATTCGGACACGTGGACGTGGGTGGAATGGGCGATTCCTGCAGGAGCAGCGGCGCCGAGCGCACGGTTGGCGATCCGCGCCGGGAAAGGAACCGTGGACGCGGACATGGCCATGCTGGTGGCCGGAGAATGGAAAAATCTCAGCCCGGGCGAGTCGGTAGAGCTGCCGGGGGCAAGCTTCTTCCACGCCGGTCACACTGATCGGGAAAGAAAGGCTGTGGTCCTGGAACCGGATCGAGACCCGGCGGATATCATTTTCTACGGTCTGAACCTCCCGGTCCAGCCAGGCCCCTACCGCCTTACGGTGGAGTACGAAACGGACGTCCCGGCCGGTGTCTTGCTTGGCGAATGTGTAATCTGGTGCGGACAGACAGAACGTGCACGGTTTCGTCTGGTAGCCGGAGAAACATGTGGACAGGATCTGGATGTGCCAGAAAATCTTCCGTTGCGTGTAGGGCTTCGCTACACCCGAAAGGGGAAGCTCTCTGTCGAACGGATCGTGCTCCTACGTCGTTAACCGGCTATCGGGACAGAACTGATGGCCAAGGGTGACACGATAACATGTTGGCACCCCTATAGTTATAGGCATCTCAACCCGTTGCCACTTTCCATGCCGACATTCCGCTGAAATGCTGTGTCAATACCGGGTCTTGATAGAAAAATGCATTTTTTCCGTAACAGTTGAAACTTTCGCGACATTAAATAGGGTAGCCAATCATAAAAAAGTTTCCCACCTTCGCGTGATCGGCATTTCGGGACGGGAACACGAAGGCAAAGAAACAACTATGAACATACAAGAAGAGTTTGAATACCTGGTGTCAGAACACATTGACGGGACCCCCAGTGCCCACTCCACCCAGCGACTGGATGAGATCCTGAAAAAAGACCCCAAGCTGCGTCGCGAATACCAGGAGCAGTTGTTGATTCACCGCTTGCTTCAGAGCTACGTGCGACAAAAATCATGCTTGTCAGACTCGAATACTCCCAGGGGTTCGCCCGCTGTTTCTCGTCCTTGGTTCCAGCGTGTGAGGGAGTTTCTGCGCCGTGTGCTGAGGTCTCCCTAGGGTCTGTGGGGGAGGTCTTGTGCTTATGTTGTGCGGAAGAGGGCACAAGTGATTCGCCCATGCGGCTAGACTGTTCTGTGCGGGTAGCGTCCGACTTATTCGGCGCCGACGGAATTCGCCTATCGAGGGTTCACCCGTCATAGGACCACCCTCTTTGCCGGTCCGCAGAGCCGGGGATCAAGGTGCCGCAATCCGTCGCCTCTCTGGGATACGTGGAATAGATGATGCCCTTTCCCCTTCTGGGAATGTCGTTTCTGCTTCCGCAAATCCGTGACCTCTTTCCGCCCGGGGATATTCCGGTGCGTCCCGCATCCCCCCGGGGCATACGGGGTCCACCTCGCATGGTGTGACGGAAACCGTCAACGATACCCTCTCTAAAAAAATGGTGGAGAACGATGACAAGGGTGCGGATTCGCTTGCATTCTTCGATGTGTGCTGCTAGTTGTATAGGTGCTTTCTTATGCAGAATACAGCGTGGCGGACTTCCGTCGGAGTGGAGACCAGCACGCGGGAGGCATATTATGGAGCACAACCGCTTTGTGAAACGCGTGTCCGCATGGAAAGCGGAAGGAGACCTGGCTGCGTTCACCTTGGCCTGCGTTGCCGAAGCGCTCGACACTGTTCGGTCGCTTTATGAACAGAACGTTGGGTGGGAGGTTGTCGAACGGCGACTGGGCGAGTACAAAAACTGGGATCCCGATATCATCAAGGCCGACAAGGAAACGGAAAACGGCTACCGCCGGCGTTTGGAGGAACGCGGCACGCCGTTTCTCTTCCTCTCCGAAGAAGCCGGCACGGTGGAACTCAACCCGCATGCTTCCGGCGAAAAGCTCTATGTAGTCTGTGATCCCTTTGACGGAAGTTTTCTCTTCAAGCACGGTATCCCGGCTTATTGGTACAGCTCTCTCGCCTTCTATCGCGCCGATCGTACGCCCGCCTCCTGCGCCGTGGCCGACTGCTACCCTGGCACGATCGCCTGGGCCAACGATCAAGGCGCGTTCCTAGCCCGGCTAGACGGCGACCGATTGGTACACAAAGTGCGTCTGAACAAACGGTATCGCGAATCTATGGGCCGGCCGGACGTGACCCGGCTCGAGGGGGCAAGCATGGAATCCTACGCCATGAAACCGAAGAAGTTCCTTATCCCGCTGGTTGACAAATACCGTCAGCTGCTGGAGCCGTTCACGTTTCTGAATCCCAACGGCGGCCCTTATGGTTTTGTGGATGTGGCGGAAGGGAAGATTGACTGCTATTTCGCGCCGCGGCAACCGTTCGTGGACATCTTCTCCGGAATCTTTATTGCGCAACAGGCCGGTTGCGTGGTGACGGACTTTGACGGCAGGCCGGTTACCTTTGTCCCCGACGAGGAGACGGTGTGGGACGTGGTGTGCACGACCAACCCGGCGCTGCACGAAAAGGTGCTGACGGCACTGCGCGCATGTCGGCAATAGAACGGTCCCTCCGTGAGGGGCCCCTCGGATGCGCGAAGGAACGCCCTAACGGGTAGGAGGAAACGCATGAGTGAACACGCTATCCCTCTGAAGAGCCTGAAACGAGAGGACGTTCCCCAGGACCTTCGAGCGGACACGTATTTCGATTTCCGTTCCCATCCTTTTGAACATCAAGCGCTGTTTGAAGAAACAGCGTCGGTCTACGGCGCCATTCTGGGTATTAGCGCGTACGCAGAAAGGTGGCTGGCGCGCACCGTGGCGGAAAACCGTTCGCGCGCCAAGAGAATGGCCGGCACGACGCCGCGGCCGGCGCATACGGTCGGCGGCTTCGAACTCTTTCTGGAAGAGGAGACCTTGTTCGAACCGGCTGTGGTGATAGGCCGTTCAAAGCCTGGCGTGGTCTCGGCGATTTACGTAGCCCGGGGAGCCCGTGTCATCGGCGCGGTGCTGGACGTAGAAAAAGGGAGCGTGCTTATCGGAGAAGGCACCGTGATAGAACCCGGTGCGGGGATCAAAGGGCCTACCATCATCGGGAAGGAGACGGAAATTCGTCAAGGAGCGTATGTGCGGGGCGACGTGATCATTGGAAACAACGCGACCATCCGGGGGGAAATCAAGAATTGCGTACTGATGGACAAAGCCAACTTCCCGCATCCCTCCTATCTCGGCGATTCGCTCTGCGGATACATGACCCACTTTGGAAATCAAGCCACGACGGCGAATCTGGGGATTTTCGCCGGTCTGGTCGAACCCGACAAACGCAAACCACTGGTGATCCAGTGCGATGGGAAAGCGTATGATCTGGGCAAGCCGAAAATGGGGATCTGCATGGGAGATTTCAGCCAGGTCGGATGCAACTGCGTCACAGACCCGGGCACGTTCCTCAAACCCTACACCATCGCCTACCCGCTGTGCCGAATTCCCAAAGGGTTCTATGGCCCCCATGAGGTTTTGAAAAATAAACCTCTGGAGCACGGCGTGATTGAGCGTTCGCCCTATCGCAAGATGTTTTGAAAGCGGAGACACTGCGTCCTCCGCACTATGCGGGAAGGCGGTCGTGAGCGAGGGATGTATGGCCTCCGCGGTTCCTGCCTGCCGTCCGGTGCGCGAATGGCTGTCGCAACTCGACGACCCGCGTAGCCCGTTAGTCTCTCAGTTCCGACGTCTTTACGGGGCAGCCGGTCCTGCGGCCGAAGCCCTTCGCCTCTGTCGCAGAACCCTCGAAGCCTTTGCACAGCGTTGGGACACCGAGCGGAGGGTGCTGGTGGTCCGCTCAACGGGAAGAGTGAATCTGCTCGGCATGCATATTGATCATCGCGGTGGCTCGGTCAATCCGATCGCCATCCGGGAGTTGTTCTGGGTCGCCGAACCGCGTGAGGACGATGGCGTGGTTCTCCGCAACATCGAACGCGACTCCTTCCCCGATGAAGAATTCTCTATTGGTACCTGCCTGCCGAAACGCCTCATCCACGATTGGGACACATGGTGCCATGATGAGTTCGCCAAGCGCAGGGATGATCCGCGCGTCACGTGGTCAAACTACGCACGGGCGGCTGTCCTCTATCTGCAGCATGTTCACCGTCTTTCGCAGAACGCGCTTTCCCCCACGTTTCACGGAATGAACGTCATGGTCGGCGGCAACATCCCCCGTGCGGCAGGGCTCAGCAGTTCCTCGGCGATCGTGGTAGCGGCGGCCCTGGCTTGTCTGCGAATTCAGGGAATGCCGATCAATCGGGCACAACTGGTAGACTGGTGCGGCCAGGCCGAGTGGTATGTCGGGACACGCGGAGGGGCCGGCGATCACGCAGCCATTCTGTTCGGTGAGGCCGGCGCCGTTGCGCATATCACGGCCTTTCCTATGACCGTGCGCTCCATCCCCTTCCCGGACGGCTACTGCGTCGTGCTGGCCAACAGCCTTGTCGAGGCAAGCAAGCGCACCCATGCGCGAGACGTCTTCAACAGCCGGGTGGCCGCCTATGTCTTTGGCTTGCTCCTCATCCGCCGCCATTTTCCCGCTTATGCGGACCGGCTTGACCACCTGCGCGACCTGAATCCAACCACCCTCGGTGTCGAAGATATCGAAATTTACAACGTTCTCCGCTTCCTCCCAGAACGCATCACCCGCGCACAGTTGCGGCAGCTCCTCCCCGAACATCGCGAGGAGCTCCATCGCATTTTCCGCAGTCACCAGGAGCCGCCCGAAGGCTACCCCGTCCGATCCGTCTGCTTGTACGGCGTCGCCGAATGCCTGCGCGCGGAAATGGCTGTTCCGTGCCTCGAGCGAGGAGACATCCGGCGATTCGGAGAACTGATCACGCTCTCACATGACGGTGACCGGGTGACCATCCTGTCGGATGGACAGCGGGTGCCATGGGACAATCGCTACCCCGACGGGCGCCTGGACCACCTCATGGCCGACTGCGTGGCTGAAGATCCTCGCCGACGTGAACGTAGTCGGCTGTGGCGCCAGCCCGGCGGTTACGGGGTAAGTACGCCGGAGCTGGACGAACTGGTGGATCTTTCGCTTGCCACACTTGGTGTGTTGGGCGCAGGCCGTGTTGGAGCAGGGCTGGGGGGAAGTATCATTGCCCTCACGGAGCAGCGGACCGCAGAAGAGCTCGTGGAACGACTCAAGGCGGATTATTACAGACCCCGCAATCTCCCGGAGCGGGTGGAGATTGTGACGCCCGTTGCCGGGGCCTGCTTTCTAGATGGCTAATGCACGCAGCCGTGCCATCCGTTGTGGAGCGGAGAAAACTCCGCCTGGCGACCGAAGAGTGCGGATGAAGACGAAAGGGAAAATGCCCCCCCATGGACGAGGACGCGTAGTCCCTGTCCCGAATGGCGGAGTGCTGCGCAGTTGGTGCCCAAGATTCCGCACAGTAGGCTGGAAATAGCGGCCTGTAGCATCTTTGTCCTGTAAACGTAGGGCGACATGCCACCAGCTTTGCCCGGGTCAGGATTCGCTTCTTCCACGTCGGCCGGGCCACCTGCGAAAGCGTGCCGAAAATGGTGCGCCGCTTGTGCGGCTCGTTCAGCCCCCGGCGCCGCATGTCATCCCAGCACGCCGCGCTCTCCGTGTCCCCCACGGCCGTGTGCCGCCCCACCGTACGTCCATCCCACTCACATCCCGCTCCTTCCCCCGCTGAAAGTCCGTCCGCTGGCTCCGACACACCTGGTTGATCACGCGGCGCCCCACCCCCCCCTCCACTCCCCGCGCCTGCCCCCACGCCGCCTCACGATCCCGTCGAGCATCGACACCCGCGACGATCGCGTCCCGATCGCCGCCAGCGCCCACTCCAGAACACGCGGAAGGATCCTCTGCGCCCCCTGCCGCGCCGCCTCCCCCAGCGAATCCCCACTTCTTTCCACGCCCCTAAACCGTTCTTGCGCCATCCGCTCGCTCGGTGTTACCTTCTTCACGGTGTAACCTCCTTACGCGACCGTTACTTCGACCACGCTTTCTGTGTTGTTTTTCAGAAGGTTACGCCTTCTCCGTTTTGACAGGAAGACTCCGACATCACCTCATTCAGTCCTATGGGTCCTTGGAACATGGAAACGCTTCCGAAAAAGCGTGCCAGACAAATTAACGGGGCCATTGTCGTACGCGGAGCATGCCAAAATAACCTTCGGCATTTGACTCTTCGTCTGCCGCTGAATCAGTTGATTGCCGTGGTGGGTGTAAGCGGTTCGGGCAAGTCGTCTCTTGCCTTTGACACGCTCTACGCCGAAGGTCAACGGCGCTACGTAGAGACCTTTTCTGCCTATGCTCGCCAGTTTCTGGACCGAATGGACAAGCCACGCGTAGAGCGCATCGAAGGCATCCCTCCTGCCATCGCCATTGACCAAGTCAACCCGGTCCGCACCTCACGCTCCACGGTCGGCACCATGACCGAGCTGCACGATCATCTCAAAATTCTCTTCGCCCACACAGCTCGCCTCTATTGCCAAAGCTGCGGCCGCCGTGTGCAACGCGACTCGCCCGCCCGCGTTCGTGAGGCGCTTTTGACCGGCGGTCTCACAGATGTCTTGATCACGTTTGCGGTTCCCATTCCAAGCCGCCTGTCGGAAGGGGAAGTCCGAATGCTTCTCGCTCGCCAGGGATTCACGAAAATCCTGCGCCGTTCCGGAGACAGTCTGGAGGTGATTCAGGACCGACTCACCGTGAATTCCGATCACCGCTCCCGTCTCATGGATAGCCTGGAGGCCGCGTTTCGCCATGGCCAGGGTCGGATCGCCATTTATCCGCTCACGGAGCGCGGCGATAGTCGCGAGCCGTTCCGCTATTCGGATTCGTTGCACTGTCCACATTGCGACATTGTATACCGTGACCCAACGCCCAGTCTGTTTTCCTTCAATTCCCCGATCGGCGCCTGTGAAACCTGCCGTGGGTTCGGACGCGTTATGGGCATTGATTACGACCTGGTCATACCGGACGACAGCCTCTCGCTCGCCCAAGGGGCCGTGAAACCATGGCAAACCCGCACGTATCGCGAATGCCAAGAGGACCTTCTGCGGTTTGCGCGCCTTCGGGGCATCCCGGAAAATGTGCCCTGGCGCGCGCTGTCCCCCGATCAGCGTCGGTGGGTGATTGAGGGGGAAGGCGCATGGGAGACCGGCCACTGGTACGGTGTGCGCCGTTTTTTCGAGTGGCTGGAAGGGCGCGCGTATCGGATGCATGTACGCGTTCTTCTTTCACGCTACCGAGCCTACCTACTCTGCCCTTCCTGCAAAGGGGCGCGGTTGAAACCCGAAGCGCTTTTCTGGCGTATTGGCCCGGAACCGGGCTTAACGCTGCATGACCTGGCGCAACTTCCGCTCGACGAATGTCTAGCTTTTTTTGAAAAGCTTCAACTCCCACGTCCTTTCGACGCGATTGCCGACTTGGTCCTCCGGGAAATCCGTAGTCGACTCCGTTACCTAGTGGACGTGGGTCTAGGATACCTGACATTGGATCGTCAGTCCCGCACCTTAAGTGGCGGGGAAGTTCAGCGGATCAATTTGACCACCGCGCTAGGGACTTCGCTCGTCAATACGCTGTTTGTGCTGGATGAACCCAGCATCGGCCTGCACCCGCGCGATATCCATCGCCTCATCCGCCTCTTACGCCGGCTCCGCGACGCCGGGAATACGCTTGTGATCGTCGAACACGATCCGGACGTCATCCAGGCGGCCGACTGCATAGTGGAGCTCGGTCCCGGACCCGGCGAGCAGGGGGGGCGTATTGTGTTCCAAGGTTCCCGACCAGCGTTTCTACGTTCGCGCCGCTCGTTGACGGCGTCCTATCTGGCCGGCCGGCATCCGATGCCGAACGAAGAGACGGAAAGCCCGGCGCTGCCCATACGTTGTGGCCACCTACGCATTCTCGGAGCAACGGCACACAACCTTCGCAACATCGACGTCACCATTCCGTTAAACCGATTCGTGTGTATCACGGGAGTCAGCGGCTCAGGGAAATCCACGCTTGTGGAAGACGTTCTTTATCGCGGGCTCCGCCGATTGAAACGCAAACCTGCCGATCCACCGGGCCCCCATCGCGCCATCCTGGGGCACGAGCGTGTGGTGGACGTTGTCCTCGTGGATCAAGCGCCGATTGGACGCACCGCGCGCTCCAACCCAGCCAGCTATGTCGGCGCATGGGATCCGATCCGTCGTTTATTTGCCGCGACGCCTCTGGCGCAACGCCGGGGGTACTCCGCCGGCATGTTCAGTTTCAACACCGGCTCCGGCCGATGCCCGACCTGCAAAGGCAGCGGTTTTCTGCACGTGGAAATGCAGTTTCTCAGCGACGTCTACCTTCGCTGCGAGGACTGCAAGGGTCGACGCTATCGCTCCGCCATTCTAGAGGTTACGTTACCGTCGCACTCCGGCCCTGTTTCCGTTGCGGACGTGTTGGACATGACCGTGGCCGAAGCCCGTGAGTTCTTCCGGGCAACAGGCGAGATTACGAAACGGCTGGACCCCCTTCGGGCCGTCGGCCTCGACTACGTCCGTCTAGGTCAACCCGTGCCCACGTTGAGCGGGGGCGAGGCTCAACGGTTGAAACTGGCCGGTTATCTAGCGGAATGGGCAGGGGTCTCCGCGCGCGAAGCCGGCATCCTTTTTCTTTTTGATGAGCCTACCACGGGACTTCACTTTGCGGATATCGCTCGGCTACTCCGCACGTTCCGTCATCTCGTGGCCAGCGGACATTCGCTCGTCGTGATTGAGCACAATCGGGATGTGATCCGGGCTGCGGATTGGATTATCGATCTCGGTCCGGAAGGAGGATCTGAGGGCGGACAGATTGTCTGCGTGGGGACGCCGAAGGACGTCGCCGCCCATCCCACCAGTCATACCGGCGCCGCCCTACGCGCTGACGAAAGGCGACAGGATCGAAGGCGTGTCCTCCCCGAGGTCCACGCGAGAACGTGTCGCCTTTTCACCCGACGGAGCCAGAACGGTTATATTCGGATTCATCAAGCCGCCGAGCACAATCTGAAACGGATTGACGTGCAAATCCCTCGCAACCGATTTACGGTGATCACGGGAGTCAGCGGAAGCGGGAAAAGCACACTGGCCTTTGACATTCTGTTTGCCGAAGGACAACGCCGGTATTTGGAATCACTCAATGCGTATGCCCGGCAGTTCGTCCAACCCGTATCGCGTCCGGAGGTGGGCGCGATATTCGGGATTCCTCCTACCGTGGCGATCGAGCAACGGACGAGCCGAGGCGGCCGGAAGAGCACCGTGGCGACGGTTACGGAAATTTATCATTTCCTCCGTTTGCTATTCGCGCGACTGGGCGTGCAGCACTGTCCGGACTGCCGCGTTCCCATACAAGCACAGCCCCCCGAGGCCATCCTGGACCGCTGGCTACGAGAGTATCCCGGCCGTGACCTTCTTCTGCTTGCCCCCCTGGTAACAAGCCGCAAGGGGTTGTATACCGAACTGGCACGTTGGGCTCTGGCCAGAGGATTCACGCATCTGCGTGTGGACGGATCGCTGGTGTCTACCCGGCAATGGCCACGCCTGAACCGATTTCAAGAGCACACGATCGAAGCACCCGTCGGCCGACTTCGCGTGAACGCTCAAAACGAGCCCGAGCTGCGAAACGTGCTCGCGCGTGCCCTCGAAGTGGGCAAAGGGGTCGTGCATGTCCTTGAGTGTTCCGATTCGGAGAAGTCGGCGCGGATTTTTTCCACACAGCGCGCCTGCTCGCGGTGCGGCCGCAGTCTGGGAGAGCTTGACCCGAGACTCTTTTCGTTCAATTCCCGACATGGATGGTGCCCGCGCTGTTATGGAACAGGATGGGAGATGAAAGGGTTTGATGAAAGCCAAACCGGCGAAGAAATCGGGTGGAACGCATGGTGGAAGGGGCCTACACCGCTCTGCCCTGCCTGCCACGGCCATCGGTTGCGGCCCGAGGCTCTGGCTGTCACATTTCACCGCCATACCATTGCGGAGATGACGCGTTGGTCTGTCGCCACGGCTGCTGCGTATTTCCATAACCTTCGACTCCACGATCGTGAGGCGGAAATCGCGAGGGACCTTGTGGCGGAGATTCGCAGCCGGCTGTCCTTCCTGCGCGAGGTCGGTCTAGACTATCTCTCCCTTGACCGCGCCGTACCCACGTTGAGCGGGGGAGAGGCCCAACGCGTCCGGCTGGCCGCGCAGTTGGGATCGACTCTGAGAGGCGTGTGTTATATTCTCGACGAGCCCACCATTGGTCTGCACGCGCGCGACACCCTCAGGTTGATAAAAACGTTACGACACCTCCAAGCACGCGGCAACACCATCGTCGTTGTTGAACATGATGAAACCACTATGCGGCAGGCGGACTATCTGATTGACCTTGGCCCCGGAGGGGGCGTGGCGGGCGGACACCTCCTGATTCAGGGGCCACCTCATCGCGCGATGCGATGCCGGAAGTCCGTGACCGGACGCTGTCTTCGCCAGCCTTTGCGGCATCCCGTACAGGGCGAAGGTTCTGGGCGATGGTCTAGCGACGTCCACCGGTCCGGTGGCCCATCGGCCCAACTTGAAATCGTGGGGGCGCACCTACACAATCTGAAAAATCTTACGGTGCACCTACCGCTTCGCCATCTGGTCGTCGTCACCGGAGTCAGTGGCAGCGGCAAGAGTACACTCGTCCACGATATTCTCTACGAGAACCTTGGACGCAGGCTGGCCGGGGGGCGCACGCGTGAGACGCATGCCGCGTGGATCGGCTGCGAGGAGATCCGAGGCCTTGAACATGTGCGCCGCGTGCGGGAGGTGGATCAAACCCCCATCGGCAAAACTCCCCGGTCCTGTCCGGCCACGTATGTAGGGTTCTGGGATGCCATTCGCGGCCTTTTTGCCACGCTACCGGAAGCGCGGTGGCGCGGATATGGTCCCGGACGTTTTTCCTTTAACGTGCGGGGTGGCCGTTGTGACGCCTGCGAGGGGCAAGGATACAAAACGGTCGAGATGAGTTTTCTTCCCGATGTCTCGGTGCGCTGCGATGTCTGCGCAGGGGCCCGGTTCAACACCGAAACGCTCGCGGTCCGTTTTCGGGACAAAACCATCGCCGACGTTCTGGCTATGAGCGTGGACACGGCGGCCGAATGTTTCAGCGCCCAGCCCGCGATTCATGCGGGACTACGTCTCCTCCAGGATATCGGCCTCGGTTATCTCACGTTGGGGCAACCCAGCCCGACGCTGAGCGGTGGAGAAGCTCAGCGTATTAAACTCGTGACCGAACTGGCCAGAAGCCGACCGCTCATTCGCCTTTCCGAAGGACATGCCGGCCATTCGTCTCCGGGGCAACCCGCAGGCACAGATTTCCCCCGTGTCACGCCGGATCGCACCGCCGACAGCCGAACCACTCTTCTGCTACTGGATGAACCGACCATTGGGCTGCACATGGCGGATGTTGCGAAGCTTATCCGTGTGCTTCGCCGGCTTGTCCAAGCCGGCAACACAGTGGTTGTGATCGAGCACAATTTGGACGTTATGGCCGAGGCGGATTGGATTATAGACCTCGGCCCGGAAGGCGGAGAACACGGCGGATATCTCGTGGCAGAAGGACCGCCCGTGGAAGTGGCTCGCGCAAAAAAGCGGTCCTACACAGGGCGATTTCTCTCGCGCTTCCTCCGGGAACGGACAGCCTCTGCCCCCGACTTTCCCTAACCGGGGAGCCATTCAACGTTTTGAGTGCCCGGCTTGTCGCATTCTGTATTCCCATCACGGCTCGGACGGCACGGATTCCGGTCGCAGCACAAATGTGGCGAAATTGTTTGTGGCGAGGTAACGGTCAGCCGCGCGTCGGATATCGTCTGCTGACAAGGCTTCCACCCGCTTCGGAAAGCCCAGGATCACGGCCCGGGGATCCTCGCCGTTCCAGCGGCAAAAATCGAGCGTTTGCAACCAGAATTCGTTGCGTTCAAGCGCAACCTCATGCTCACGCAATTGCGTCTCTTTCACCTTCGTCAATTCGACGTCGGAAAGGCGGTTGGTGCACAGGCCGTCCACGACGGCACGAACCGACGCCATGAGTTCTGGGACACGAGACGGAGCACACCCAAAGCCAATCCGAATCTGAAAGGCGGGGACGGGGTAACGCTCGGTCCACCCGGACGCCCAGATGCTGTAGGTTCCACCTTCTTCTTCGCGGATACGTTCGCGCAGCCGGATGTTCAAAGCCCGCAGGAGGGAGGAAAAACGATGCCGCTCATCCACTGACCAGGGGAAATCACCATGGAAGAACATGAGGACACGACTTTTGGGGTCCTGCCCCTTGACCACGAGATGGTGCACACACCCTTGCACGGGTCGGATTCCATGGTCCTTCCATGGCGTAGCCGGCCTCTCCGCCGGCAGACCTCCGAGATAGCGGCACACCCATGGCTCCACGGCTTGCACATCCAAATCGCCCACGAAAATCCACGTCAATCCTCGACACGAACCAAACCGTTCGGCATACACGCGCAACGAGCGATCGAGATTCAGCTTGTCCAGCACAGCCAGATCCCAGGGACGTTTCCGAAGATGGTCAGCATAGAACACGCGTTGGACGGTATCGGAAAAAAACAGTTCTGGTTTTGCAAGACGGTTGAGCAAGTGGGTTCGCGTACGTTCCCGATAGGCTTCGAAGGCTTCTTCATCACGACGCGGGGCGGTCAGTGCCAAATACGCGACTTGGAGGGCGATTTCCAGGTCCTCCCGCCGTGTAGAGCCTTTCAGGCCGTGACGCAACTCGTCGAGAGAGGGGCCGACACGCAGAATCCGACCGGCAAGTTTTCGCCGCAGCTGCACCGCCGAAAACCGTCCCCATCCGGAATCGTTTAGAATCGCCACCGCACTACGGGCCGGAATAAAATCCTCATCGGATACGACAGAATGTCCGCCTGGGAGGAAACCTGAAAAAAGAATTTCCTCTTTCCGGAACACCGTCGGTTTAATCAGAACCGTCACCCCGTTGCTCAGTTCCCAAATCGTCACGCCCAGCTCGGCTAGACTCTGGCGGTTCGTGATAGAACCAGCGGCCGGAAGCGTATCCAATAGGGGCTCGGCGGCGCTCTCGTCCACATACGCGACGGTCGGTGTTTCTTCCACGCGACGGATGACAGCCAGAAGGTCATCCGCTGTCGGTACAGTTAGACCGGGTTTTTCCGGGCCGCTCGCCAATACAACCCGATTGCTGGGAGCAAACCAGGCTGTCACGGCCGCCGTCACCTCCGGCCGTGTTATGCCGGGAAGCAGTCGCTCGTGCAACCGCCACTCCTCCTCAACCCCAGGGCTCACATCGCCGAACAGAAAGTTCTGCACGCACTCTGCGACCCAAACGGCGGACTCGGTAGTTTCGCGTTCTCGAAACGCTTTTTCCGCATGCGCACGAATTTCCGCCTTTGCCCGGGCCAACTCGGACTCTGTGATTCCATGTTGTCGCATCCGGTGCGCCTCTCTCAACATGACGTCAAGCCCACGAGAAAACCCGGCGTCCTGAACCTCCGCCGAAAGCACCCAGGCTTCCTTGGCGGGTCCCAGCCCCTGCCGATACAGACGCGCCCGCAGAAACGGCGGTTTTGCTTTTCGCCGGTGTTCGTCGAGCCGTTCGTTGAGCGCCTTTTGAGCCAGCATCTCAATCAGGTAGGCGCGGTAGTCGCCGCGGGTTTTCAGAGGGCGACGGACCCGCTTGAACAGGACCGAAAGGGTGGACCGTGCGGCTTCTTTGTCCGTTGTGACGTTGACCAGTGTGTCCGGATGGTCTGGGACGGGATGGCGAAGACGTTCCGGTCCATCGCGTCGTCTTTCCTTCGCAAAATGTTTGCGAATGTACCCGAGGAGGGCATCGGTTTCCAAGTCGCCGACGGCCACCACCGCCATCAACTCCGGTCGGTACCAATCGCGGTAAAACGCCCGCAAACGGTCGGGGGGGAAACTTTCAAGCACCTCTTTCTTCCCGATCGGCAGCCGCTCCGCATAGCGCGATCCCCAGAACGCCACGGGTACCTGTCGGTCGCGGATGCGCTGGTCCGCGCCGCGGCCCAGGCGCCATTCTTCGATAAGCACACGGCGTTCCCGCTCGATCTCGTCATCGCGGTTCGCAACTCCAAATGCCCAGTCACGGAGAATCAGAAAGGCGCGGTCCACCACGTCGAGTCGATCCGTTGGCACCTGAAGTCGGTACACGGTTTCGTCAAAGCTTGTGTAGGCATTTAACTCTGGGCCAAACCGCATGCCGATGGATTCAAGAAAGTCCACCAACTGCCGGTGCTCAAAGTGTTGCGTTCCGTTGAACGCCATATGTTCCAAGGCATGGGCCAGTCCCTGCTGGTCATCCGCCTCCAGAACCGACCCGGCGCGAACAACCAGCCGGAGATCCAGCCGGCCTTTGGGCTTGGCATTGTGACGGATATAGTAGGTTACTCCGTTGTCGAACGTTCCCCGGAGTACGGCGGGGTCGAAGGGTAAGGGAGACTCGTCCTCTCCTCCCCACCCGATAGCGGCACCGGTCAAGAAAAGCGCAGACCGAACCACGACTATGCCGGCCCTTTTCCGCGGCAACCATCCGCCTGGTGTTCGCATATGGCCGCAAGGTGCCACAACTGTGGCAACTGAGCAAGCCTTGTTCCCCACGCCGCGCGATCGGTACCGAAGCCCTACGACAACGGACGTCTGCCGCACCCCTGCGCTCCAGATTCCCCTGCCTCTCCCATAACATGATCCTGTCCTTTGGTCAGTCGTTATCGTGGGAGCCTCCGCTCCTATAGCGTGGCGCTGCCATAACAGCCACGGTGAGATGATCGAGTAGTGGACTCCTTCTGTCGCCCACGATTATTCCCACAACCGGGCTTTCCCTTATTGTCTCGGACAACGTTTGAAATAAGGGGACCCTGATTTGCGAGTCGCGCGCGAACGGTAGTTCACGCGGACGGCACTTTGGGCGACCTGTAGGCGACAGTCCGGTTCCCTGCCACGATCCCCCGCCATCCCGCGCTGCGTGACACCGCGAGCCGATTCCTCAAGCCGGCACCAGGGGCTCGGCCGCTCGCTCGCGGTTCCTTATCCGCAGTTTTTGGGGGGATTCCACTTCTTGACAACGCTCCCAGACCGGCTAATGTGTGCACCACGTGCCGGGTGGGAGGCATGAATGCCGGATGGTATGTACAAGAAGGTCGGACAGACGCTGGTAGTCACTGTGGCATTCACGGCGGTTGCCGGAAGTTTGACCGGCTGCCGTCGTCAACCCGACGGCGGACCCGTGACGCTGAGCCTGGCACTGGCGCATCTCACAAACGTAGCGGCTTTCGCCCGCACGCCCCTTGGACAAACCCATCTGGTTTCCACGTATGACCGCATGGGTGGAAACCGTGATTGGGCCCAATGGAACCGGCCTACCATTGACGGGCTCTACGACATTGCGAACCTCCCAGGACCCGGTTGCGTGAAGCGAATTTGGATGACGAGCGTCCCGGCGCAGGAGTGGCTTTTCTTTTTCGACGGGGAGAAGGAGCCACGCATTCGGACACCGATGACGCAGCTTTTTGGCGGCCAGTTTCCTTTTCTACCCCCCGTCAGTGGGTATGCGAGTGGAGGCTTCTATTCCTATATGCCCATCCCCTTCAACAAGCACTTGCGAATAGCGGTTCGTTCGTCTGCTGTCACTTCCCAAAGCCGTCCGTATTACCATGTGAACTGGGAATCGTATCCTCCTTCGACTTCTGTGGTGTCCTTTCCGCTTGATCTGAGTGCGGCGGAATCGAATCTTGTCCGGGCTGTTTGCGCAGAATGGCAGGCAACGACTTCCGCTCTGCGTGCGGCAATGGCCGCAGTCGGGCCATGGACGCGGCGTGAACTGGCTCCAGGGGAACGGACGGCCTGGCTTGATGCAGAAGGGCCGGGGGTTGTGCGCGCCTTTGCGATTCGCTTTTCACCGGCTGTGGAGGAAGGGGCCTGGAAAAAAGCCCGACTCCTGCGGGAGCTCGTACTGGCGCTGTATTGGGATAAGGCCGAATTTCCCAGCGTGGAAGCGCCCCTGGGCGATTTTTTTTGCAATGCCTTTCACCGACGCGCCTTCGCTTCCCTTGCCTTAGGGGTTGTTGACGACACGTTTGTGTGCCGCTTTCCTATGCCTTTTGGCCGGGCAGCGCGCGGGGAGCTTCGTAATGACGGCCCCACCCCTGTTGTCCTAGAAACAGGTTTCCGGATCGAACACAAACCGGAGCAGAAACACGCACCGCGGAATTACTTCCACGCGCGCTGGAACGGAGGCATGGCCCGCGGGCTTCCACATAACGTCCTTTATGCCAAAGGGCAGGGACACTATGTGGGCTGCTTTGTCAGTGCCGTGGGCATGGACGGGTCGTGGCAAATCCTCGAAGGCGATGACATCATGTATGTGGATGGAGAGTCAACCGCTTCATGGAACGGAACAGGACTGGAAGACTATTTTAACGGCGCCTGGTATTACCACGGTCTTTTTGATCTCCCACTCCACGGATTGATCGAAAAGGCGGCCGAACGAACGCATCAGTACCGGTTCCACCTTCAGGATCCGATCGTTTTTCAAAAGGGACTCTCGATGAACTTCGAATTTGGACACGCCAACAAAGCTTTCGGCTATATGTCTAGCGTGGCGTACTGGTATCAATCGATGCCTTCTCCAGCCGGTAGTGCTATTCCCCCTGCGGTCAGCCGGTTTCCGCCTCCGGATCAACTTGAACCGCTGACGATTATGGCCCAAATTTTCGAGTTGGAGCGCATCGGCCATTGGGAAGCCGCACGCAACCGCTGCCTTGAGTATGCGGACAAGCTGCCGATTCCCACACTGGCCCACATTCTCCGGCTCCGCGCGGCAGCCTACGAGGAGGCCAATGGACACATTGAGAAGGCCCTGTCGGTTTACGAACGGATGGCACACGACGCTTCCAACCCTGAGGTGAAACGACAAGCGCAGGATCTGCTATGGTTCCGAACGGCCACCACGAACGCGTTGTTGGGCATACAGGCCAATGCGCATTACCGCGTGTTCTTAGACGGTAAACTGGTAGCGACAGGGGATAATCCCCTGGATCTTCGGGTGGTCCGAGTGGGACTCCCGCTGGGCACGCGCGAGTTGGCTGTGGAACTTGTACCGAGCCGCCCCAATGCCTGGTTTTCTCTCACGTTGCGGGCGCATGGAACCAATATCGTAACGGACACGTCCTGGGAACGGACGGCGATGAAACCCACGACGTGGCCGGACACGCGCGGCGACGCACAGGCGGCGTGGAGTCCGCTAGAGTATTGCGACATGCTGCCTCTAATGAATTTTTGGCATCTCACGCCGAACGCCTACATATACATGCAGTCAGGACGCCAACTGGCTCGGCCTTGGCAGGGGTTGGCAGGCGGTGAAACGCAAAGGCCGGTGTATATCCGCAAGCGGTTCAGTATCGCTTTGTCCGACACCTGATACCATGAAAGAACTGTTCGGAATAAAAGCGCACGTCGGCTAGTCATGAACAACCTGTGAGAATCCGAGGAGCCAAGCAGAAACCCGGCTTTCTGCGGGCCTCTGCTCTAGGCAAGGGAGTGCGGCGTGCACAGAGGTTGCAGCGCCACATAGCAGAGGAATCCGAACCCGGCGAGCCAAAAGGTAACTTTTCCGCCTCATGTTTCTCCAAGGACGACACGCGACTGAATGACGTGCCATGCCTCCACACGCCTCCACCATCCTTTCCGACTGGTGCAAACTCCCGTGGCCAATCGGCGCGACGCTAATGATGGCCGTGAAAAACGTGGACCGCCGTTGCACGAAGCGGCCGTCGCGCTATGTAGGAACACCTGAGGCGGAACAGAGTGTTGGAGGGCCTCCGTTGTCCAAAACCGGTGAGCAAGGGCATGACGCAGGATAAACGTCCCTCGGGTCTTCCGTCCCTTTCGCGTTGGCTGCGGCACCCCGTTGCCTTCCAGATGATGGTTCTGATGGCCGTGACGTTTTCCGTCTTCCGGGGAACGTTCAACCATCGCTCCCTGCTCTTCCCCCCAGCAGACGGCGCGCCTTTTTATCAAAAAACTCATCAAGAAGATGCCTGGCGTCGGCTTGTGGGGGCGTGGTCGACAGAACTTTTGGGGGCGGGCTTCAAGGGGGACCCCTTACGGCCGGAGACCCCTTGGGCCGTCATCCTGCCGCCACTGGTTTTCCATGTGTTCCGTTATGTCTGGGACACGTGGCTCCTTTGGCTGGCGGGTGTCTACCTGGTACGCAGCATGGGGCTTCCCTTCCCCACAGCCATGCTGTCCTCCCTTGCGCTGGCGTTTTCCGGATACACGTTCACCCTGATTTCGGCCGGCCATGCTTGGTATTTTGATACCATGCCCCTAGCCGTGTTTGCCCTCGGATCCGTCCATCGTGGGATTACGCGACGATCCCCCTTCCACTTCGCCATGGCCGGATTCCTGGCCGCCCTGGGTATGGTAACCCAACCGGACATCATGGGACTTTTCGGCCTCCTGATCGCAGTCTACGGAGCGTCTCTAACAATCCGCCACTGGAGGCGTGCCCACCGTTCGGAATACCGGCGCTTGGTTATCCGATGGGTGCTTGGCGGATTGGCCGGCCTCCTGTTTTTCGCGGCTCCGTTGCTCTCGGGAAAAGCCTTTCTCGGTTGGGTTATCACGCATCGGGAAGAGGTACGAGGGACGACGGAACAGGAAAAATGGATTTTTGCGACAAACTGGAGTCTGCCGCCCGAAGACCTTCTCGAGTTTATCGTTCCGTGCCTCTTCGGCATAGAAACAGGGGATCCGAATGGACCCTATTGGGGCCGACTCGGACGAACGTTCGAATGGGAAAAACACCGTCAAGGGTTTCGGAATTATCGGCAACATACCGTATATCTGGGGATTCTTCCCATTGTGTTTGCGCTGTATGCGGGAATCCGAACCGTAGCCGGCCCGAAGAGGAGGCACGACCCGCCCGGCGGCCATGCCGGTGTGGCTTCCCAACAGAGCACCCAAGACAAACCCGATGAGCCGTCTCGCGGAACGGATAATTCGCGCGACGCGCGCGTGGAAGACAACCGATTTTATGTGCTCTTTTGGTGGAGCGTATCCCTTGCCTGTACCCTTTTGGCACTGGGACGTTATTGCTTCGTTTACCGGTTTTTTTGGATGTTGCCCTTCTTAGATCGCATCCGGTGTCCCGTCAAATTTGTTCATCTGGTCGAAGTGGCTCTGTGTCCCCTCTTTGCGCTGGGATTGACCACATTCCGGGCAGACCTTTCCGACCTTGTCCAGAGATCCCCACGCTCCCAAGCACGGAGTGAACGAGGTCAGCAAAGGGGAGGGCTGGTCCTGGCATCCGACGCACCACGGGCGGGTTTGATCCTCGGCTTTGGAATCGCATGCAGCGCGCTGGCCTTGGTGATGTTTCTGAGCGCGGGCGTTGTGCAAGGAATGCGGGAAGGGCTTTACACGTATTGGCGGAGCCTCGGAAAGGATTTTGAAGGAACATTGACGACCATGTTGGGCACAATGACCGGTGCTTTGATACACAGCGCTCTCGTTTTCACGGCTACAGCCCTGGTTTTCCTGGCCGCACGATATGCCCGGGGCGTTTCGTGGATACCGAGCGGACTTCTTGCTTGCTTGACCGTTGTTGTCGGCATGGACGCAGCGAGCGTCAGTCGCAAGTACGTACGAAAACGTGACGTTCGACCCTGGTATTCTGATAATCCCGTGGCCGAACACATCCTGCAGGAAGGTTTTTTTCGGACCTGGTATCTCTTTGATCCCCATGGATTGACGTGGCGTCATTGGCTCTGTGGCAATTTTCTCTATCACAAGGTTGACCTGCTCCCGTTCAACGAAAACGTCGGGTGGCCGGACGAACAGAAAAAATTCTTTCGCGCGTTGGAGAAATCGCCTCTTCGCCTGTGGACCTTAACCAGTACGAGATTTTTGGTGGGGCCTAAGGAAGCCATGCGACCCTTTGCCGGCCACCCGGATTTCGAGTTGATCCTTACGTTTGAGGCAACCCCAGGGCATATCGTAAAAGTGCCGGACGACAAGGGGTCGAATGCCTTGATGCGATTCAAAGGAGCCTTGCCCCGTGCGGCGCTATTCTACTCCTGGGAAGTTGTTTCACCCGAACAGGCTCTAAACCGCCTGGCAGACGACAAATGGAATCCTGAAAGCACGGTGTTGGTCAGCAAAGGTCACGTGCAAACATATGTCCTCCCCCGTCTTTTGCGGACGCTAGGAAGGATCATGCCGGACCCTGTCCCACCGTCTGCCGAATGTATGCCGCCTCGCACGTCCGAGAAGCCTCACACCGCGGCGAGAATCCTGGATTATCGTTTCAACCGTGTCGAAATCGAAGCAGAAGCAACCGCAGAAGCTATTCTTCTTCTCAATGACCGCTACGATCCAGATTGGGCCGTCTCCGTGGACGGAGTAAGGGCACCAGTCCTTCGGTGCAACTACATCATGCGTGGTGTCTGTGTTCCGGCCGGGCGGCATCGCGTCGTCTTTACCTATTATCCCTACCGAGGAGTTTTCATGATGAGTGTGGTGACGACGGCCGCCTTCCTGATCTGGGCGGTGTGGAGGACAGTCGCACGGTTCAAGGGAGGAGACGGCCGGATGCAGGTTTTAGAGGAGCGCTCCTAAGAGGTTCCAGGGTGTGTTTCCCCGGTATCCGCGCGGTCGCACGATACGCATGCGCCTAGCCGCAATGCGTATCGCTATCGTAAAATCAAGCGCACACCTTTGCCTCTTAGCCCGGGCCTGTCTTGCATAACAGCCAAGGGGGGCAGGCGGGACATCGATTTAGGTTGCGTCTTGATTCATAAGCCATCCCAAGCTAGCCTTTTATCGGAAAAGCGGAGAAGCCATGGCAGCAAAAAAACCATTGCGTGTTTATCAGAAGACAAGGGGTCGGATGATTCCCGTGGATCCGGCTACGCTAGCCCGGCAACGTACCCGTGGAATACCGGCACGGCCGGTTTACGCCGAGGCGACGAATCAGGATCAGGCGGCCATTACACAGCGGGTGCTGGAATATTCCCCTACCGCGCGAGCCCGCATGGAAAAAGAGCCCTCCCCGTACGAGGGCCTTCTGCATAGCATCTACGACGCCGTGCTCATTACAGACATGACCGGACGGATTCTGGACGCCAACCTGCGGGCGGAACATGCCTTTATGCTGGCCCGTGAGGATCTCCGAGAGATGAACTTTGTGGAGCTTGTCTCCGGCGCGGACGATAGGCTGCTTACCGTGATCCAAAGAAACGTCGATAATCGCCGTTTCACGATTGTCGAAGCCATCTGCCTGCGGGCCGACGGCACACGTTTTTTCGCGGAGATTGTGGTGAACCTTCTGCGCGGGTACCCTCGGCCTGCACTCTGCTTTTTCGTGCGCGACATCACGGAACGCAAACAGGTCGAGCAACAATTACGCCAGGTGAACGAACGCCTGGTGGATGCGGAAAAAATCCAGGCCCGTCTGGACACCATGTCCACGCTGGTCCATGCGATTAACAACCCCTTGCAAATTCTCATGTGCATGGCGGAGTTGGACCAAAACGAGGAGTACAAAAAACAAGTGGACCGGATTGTTGACGTCATCAACAAACTCCGCCAGACAGAATCGTTTGAGGTTGTCCCCGACCAGGAGGTCGGAGCACGATACGACTTGGACCACACGGCCGCTTGGCTCCCCTGCGATCGGAGCCGCCTCCTTGTAGTGGACGACGAGCGCCTGTTGCGGGACATGTTTACCAAGGCGCTGATGTCCGCCTTTCCCGAGCTGATGATTGATGCGGTGGCAGATGGGAGGCAGGCCATTGAGGCATTCGAGAAACATCGGCCGGCCGTTATCGTGATGGACGTTTCCATGCCCATGATGAGCGGCGAGGAGGCCTTCAAACAGATTCGCGCTTTGTGCGAACAGAAGCGATGGGCGTTGCCGTGCTTTATTTTTTGCACGGGGTTTGTCATCAGCGAACCTCTTCAGCAAATTGTCGGCAACCAGCAGTATCATCTCTGTCTGACCAAACCGGTCGAAATGGCCGATCTGATCCGAACAATCCAGGCGCGTTTGTCGGAATCGTTTGCGACACCCAGGCCACCGACGGGAGGGTAGGCCTATGGTTGCTTCGCCGGCTCTTGCGCTCAAAACGGTATCCGGCCCCGATGCCGGGCGTCTTTTCCCTTTGGAAGACGTGACATTTGTCGGGCGGGAACCACCGTGCGAAATCCGTCTGAGAGATCCCCAAGTGGCCTCCCTCCATGTACGTATCGGACTCCGCGGCGGCCGCTACGTTCTCACCGATCTGACCCGCACCTCCCTTGTCAAGGTGAATGGATTCATGGTGAAATCACGCCCCCTCGCCCTCGGGGACCGAGTGTGTATCGGCGACACCGTCTTGGAGGTCGTTGCGGCGTCGGCTGAAGGCTCTTTCCAACCCGCCTGGGAGAAGAGTCGAACGGCAATGTCCGCAAGAGCCGATTCGGAAGCCGGCCAGTCTGCCGATCGGGCAGGCACCCGCGTCGTCACTGCCGGTTGCGAGAAGGTGATCGGCGAAGGAGAAATTCGCGGTCGAGCGCCAGAACGTTTGACGCAGACCCACGCAGAGTCCCGACACGACTCCCTACCGCGTCCTGAGACAACGACGTATCGCCACGCGGTGGCCAGGCCAGAACGAGACCGGAAGAAAGAACGCTGGCTTTCCTACGCCTGGTTGGCCGTGTCCGTGCTCATCCTGGGGGGAGTAATTGGCGGACTGCAGTGGCGCGCACGGACACGGGCGCGAGAGGTTGAGAGCGCCTTCCGAGAAGTGGAAACCTTTGAGGCCGCGCACCCTGAAGAGGTGGAAGACATTCTGGAACAATACCGACAGCTTCGGCGTGTGGCTCAGACCTATCATCCCACACTTGAGGCACCCATAACTCAACGCATCCGCGAACTCGAACAACGCCGGGAGCAAAACCGCCTGGAATTCGAAACGCTCCTGCATCGATTGGATGCGCAGGCCTTGCCACTGGCTGCGGCGGGGAACTACGAGGAAGCCCAGCGGGTTTACGAAGTCGCGGATCCAGGGTTACGGGCCCGAGTGGCGAAAGCCCGGCAGACCGTCCTGACGGAGCTGCAGCGACAGGCGGAGGAACAACGCCAACGGAAGGCCCGATGGATGGAAGGGGAGAATCAGGCGGCACGAGAAAAGGCCCTTGCGGATCGCTTACGACACACAGCGGAACGCATCGTGGATGCCCTTCTTGCGGCCCGATATGAAGAGGCCGATCGACTTGTAGAACGCATTATCACGGATCCGGAGTTGGCAGCGGTACAGGATGCGGCGATAGCCGTCAGTGCGGAAATACGCTCTCTGCGAGAGGCCGACCAGGCGATTCGCGCGGCAAGGAAAGAAAAAAATCCCGGTGATGAACCAGTCGTGCCGGATGCGGAGACACGCTCTCTGGTGACCCATCGGGCGCCGACCATACAATGTATCTATGCCCTCCGCCGGAACGACCGCCTGGAAGCGGAAGACGTGTTGCGCAACGTCGCGCCGCAACACCTGTTGCGTGAAGCACTCTTATCGCGCATCACACTCAGGGAAGGAAAAGGCAATCGTTAAGGCAATGGGAAACCTGCGTCGGATCCCCTTCTTACGGAGGCACAGTACCCGTATTCCTGAGAAACGGCTCGGCGAAAAATACGGCGTTTCAGTCGGCCAGAACCGTTTTCCCTGAGAATCCATACCCCAATACGCCCTTTCCGGATCCGCCACTCCCCCCTCCCCGTTGGCCCTGCTTCTCACCTCCCTGTTAGTAGGCGGCAAAAACCATCGGTTCTTCGCTACGGATGCAGGTTTCGGCCTCTTCCGGAATGACGCCAAAGCGTAGAAGCATTTAGTCGCGTCTTCCTCCGAGAAGGCCCAGGCGCGCCAGGTAATAGAGCAGCGTCATAAGGGCTGTGAAGGCAGAGGCGACGTAGGTGAGGAACGCGGCGTTCAACACCGCACCCGCGTGGGGGGCCTCGTCCATGTCGGCGATTCCTGCGCGAACCATCAGCACCTTAGCGCGACGGCTGGCGTCCCATTCGACCGGCAATGTAACCAGTGCAAAAAGGACGACCAGAGTGAAAAGGGAAACACCCACCAGAACCAGAACAGGAGCCTGGAACAACATGCCCAGCAGGAAAAAGACGTAGGAACCCACGCTGCCGATCTGCGTGGCGGGAACTAAGGCCGAACGAAGGCCCAAAAAAAGGTATCCGGTGGCATGCTGGATGGCGTGCCCGGCCTCGTGGCAGGCAACGCCGATGGCAGAAAGCGAAGGGGAATGGTAAACCCGGGGGGAGAGGCGCAGCTTGCGCGCGGTCGGATCGTAATGATCGCTAAGGAAGCCGGACACTGGTTCAATGGCCACGTCGTACAGTCCCTGTGCATTGAGCAGACAACGCGCAGCCTCCGCGCCGCTAAAGCCGGAACGCACGCGGACCCGGTTATAACGGGCGAATGTCAGCTCCGTAAGAAGGGTCGCTAGACCGGCCAAAAGCATGGCCGGAAAAAGAAACTGAATATAGAGAGGATCGAAGGGAAACATGGCTCAGCCTCCTGCTATCTCAATCTCGGCATATCGAACAGTGTATCACGCCCTTTTCTTGTTCAGACAAGATTCTTGACCGTTTTTCCTGTTTGTCGGGGACCTCGCGGCAAGCGCGAATGCAACGTTGCCGAGGTCTTCACCGTATCCGGCTTCCGGGACGACTGACGGCACGCGGCCTGATTATCCGAATAACCAAAAAAAAGTCAAGCCCATCGTAACGGCTCGGTAACCACACTCGGCAGGCGGCCATCGGATCCATTGCCTGTGCTTCGACCATCCGCTGGCCGATGGAGGGGTGTCGAGCCTGTCGCGACAGTGAACGGCACAGTCCTCTCCACCATGAATTCTCGTCGTCCTTCGGCTTGGCTTTTCCCAATTTATCCAACACCTCTGTCATCCCTTGTTGCAGAACGGGCTGGCTTTTCCCTCTTACCGGGGGGCACGGTAGGGAGGAAACCCAGCCTTTGAGGACGAGACATCCGGATTTTCCGCATTCGGGGAGGCTGAACCACACCTTTGTGCGGTGGCCGAAGGTAAAAAGTTCAAAAAAAAATTGACATGTAGTGGGGGAATGTGGTGCACTATGGGGGAAAGAGGTGCATTGTGGATTCACAGGGTTCTATTCCCCATAGCAACGCCCACGCGGATCAACCGTTTGTCGGCACGTACCGCCATGCCCTCGATACTAAACGTCGCATCATCATCCCATCGGAATGGCGCGATCAGCTCACAACCAACACACTTTATATTCTACCGGATATCTCCCGAACATGCCTCTTCCTGGTCACCCCAAATATCATGCAGGCTAAACTCGCGCGCATCTCGCTGCAACCGATGAGCGACCGAAAAGGGCGAGACTTCTACCGAGCGCTTGGCGCTCGCTCCGAACGCGTCACGTGGGACGCGCAGGGACGCATACGCATCAAGGATGACCTGCTCGACCATGCAAACATCCGAAATGAAGTCACACTTTTGGGAGCGATTGATCGCATTGAAATCTGGGACCCTGAAACCCTGGACCGCACAGGACTCGTGGCGGCCGAGCAGTTTGAGGAAGCCGCGAAACATGTGGGGTTCTAACAACCGCATGGCCCGACATGAACCGGTTCTATTAGTCCAGGTGCTCGATGGACTACAGGTTAAACCAGGCGGGCGCTATGTGGATGCCACGGTCGGCAGCGGAGGACACGCTCAGGCTATCCTCGACCAGTCTGATCCGGGTGGGTTTCTGTTGGGCATCGACCGCGATAGGGAAGCGCTGGCCCGTGCCCAGCAGCGTCTGCGTCAGCGACGTTCGGCTCGGAACACGTTCTGCCGTCTCGTGCACGCCAATTTTGCCGACCTGGACCGCGTGGCGTCCGAAAACGGATTATCGCAGGTTGACGGCATCCTTTTCGATCTTGGCGTGTCAACCGAACAACTCGAGGACCCGGAACGCGGGTTCAGTTTTCAACGTGCCGGCCCGTTGGACATGAGGATGGACCGCCATGAGTCCCGAACCGCCGCCGATGCACTGCGAGAGCTTTCCGAGGAGGAACTGGAAAAAGTGATCCGCGACTACGGCGAAGAACAACAAGCGCGCGCCATAGCCCGCGCCATCGTCCGCGAACGCGCCCGCCGGCCGATCCTGACAACAACGGATCTCGCCGGCGTCGTCCGGAAAGTCATCCGGCGCCACGGCGCTCGCCGCCACCCGGCTACGCGCACCTTTCAAGCCCTCCGAATCTGGGTCAACCGCGAACTTGAACATTTGGAAACGGGACTCGAAGCGGCTCTGCGCATCCTGGCGCCCGGTGGCCGACTGGCCATCATGACGTTTCACAGTCTGGAAGACCGTGTCGTTAAACACTTCGCCCGTCGCCATCTCGGCTTTTGGGAATCCCTTCCAGCGGGTGGACGCATGCAAAGGTTGGTTCCTCCTCCGCTACGCCTTGTCGTTCCAAAACCGGTCAGGCCCGGTGACGACGAGTTGCGCCGGAATCCCCGTGCCCGATCCGCCAAGCTGCGAATACTGGAACGCCTTGCCGTCCCTTTCATAGGGCCGCGGGACAATCAAAAAACAGGAGAGAACGTGTTATGATGTCACGTCGCAATCGCAGGAAATTCCCTACCGATGGATTCGTATTGCCCCTCTCGTTTACCACACTGGTGACGGTGCTTGTCTTGCTCGCTCTCGGCTGTGTCTGGATTGAAAGCCGATGTGGACATCTAGGACGGGAACTTAGGCGTCTGGAAAAAGAAAAAAGCGAGCTTACCCGGCGTTGCCTCGCCGAAGAATCCATCTGGGCCCGCATGCGCTCCCCTCTCCATCTCGATCGAGCGCTCACGCGCCATGGATTGACCATGGCCTGGCCACGCCCGGATCAGATCGTCCGATTGACACCCGCCGACATGCGCTTCACCGATTCCGGTGGATTGGCACAGCGGGCATCGTTAGCCGTCTACCAACACATCCGGATGGCCCTACATGACTGACCGTCTGATCAGGGAGCGGATGCTTCTGTGTTCCGTAGGGCTCATCGTAGGCATGCTGGGACTGGGGACACGCCTAGGGTTCCTCACGTTGACAAACCACAGTGGGCCGCTTCCGCCGAACGATACCCGGAGATCGCTCCTTGCGGGTCGCGGTCGAATTTTCGATCGGCGCGGATTCGATGCCCCTCTCGCCCTCAACCTGGTTGTCAAAGACATCTGTGCAGATCCCCGGCTGCTTGCGCAGAGCAACCTGCTCCTCCGTGCCGCCGATCTGCTGAGCGGGACACTGCATGTTCCCGCTGACGAACTTTTTGAGCGTCTTCGGCACCCGGAACGGCGGTTTGCCTATGTAAAACGCCACATACCGGAAACGGAAGCGTTACCTGTTTTGAACCTGGGTCTTCCGGGCATTTTCCTCCGCGATGCCGTCATCCGCCATTATCCGCACGGCGCCTTCATGGCACACGTGCTTGGATTCGTCAACGCGGACGACAAGGGAAGCGCCGGCGTGGAACACGCTTTTGACAGCTACCTGCGCGGTTCATCCGGATGGCTGGAAACTCCTGTTAATGCCAGACGCCAGGAACTTTATTGGCGCCGCCAGCGCTGGGTTCCGCCACAGGAAGGCGCCGATATTCATCTCACCCTGGACGGCCATATCCAACACATGGTGGAAACCGCTCTCGACGAAGTCATACGTATCCAACAAGCGGCTGGGGCTTGCTGCATCGTCCAAAAGGTAAGAACCGGAGAGATTCTGGGCCTTGCCTCCAGACCGCATTTCGATCCTAACGCATTCCGATTTTCCGACGAGGAGAGTCGCCTAAATCGTGCGATCAGTTTTGTGTATGAGCCAGGATCCACCTTTAAGGTTGTGGCTATTTCCGCCGCCCTCAACGAGGGTATCGTCGGGCCAGAAACCGAGTGGGACTGTGAGAATGGTGCATGGGAATTTGGCGGGCGTACGCTCCACGATGTGCACCCGGGCTACGGCATTCTTTCCGTATCCAATATCCTCCGCAAGTCCAGCAACATCGGAACCGCTAAAATCGCTCTCGCTCTCGGTCGGCACGTCTATTACGACTACTTGCAACGGTATGGAATCGGCGTTCGAACCGGCATTGATCTGCCGGGGGAAGAGACCGGCATTCTCCTTCCCGTCCACCGATGCCTCCCGGTTGATCTCACCCGCATGGCGATCGGGCAAAGTGTTGCCGTGACGCCCATCCAACTACTTTCCGTTTTCTCCGCCTTGGCGAATGACGGATTCATGATGAGGCCCTATGTGGTCCAAAAAATTCACCGGCAGACAGGAGAATGCCTTTACCGCGCTCAACCTGAAATCGTCCGGCGTCTGGTTTCACCCGAAACGGCCCGTATGATGCGCACCTTGCTCACCGGAGTGACCGAAGAAGGAGGAACGGGGGCACGGGCTGCGGTGGAAGGCTATTCTGTCGCGGGAAAGACCGGCACAGCACAGAAGGTTCTTCCGGGCGGCGGGTACTCCTCGACCGATGAGGTGGCCTCTTTCGTGGGGTTTTTGCCTGCCGAGGAACCCGAAATCGCCATCCTGGTCGTCGTGGACACGCCGCGTCGCGATCACTCTGGCGGTCACGTCGCCGCTCCCGTTTTCGCCGCTATTGCCTCGCAGGCCGTGCGGTATCTGGAGATTGCTCCCACGCATGCTATCGTCGCGCGCCATAAGCCCCAGGGAGAAATCCAACCCGGGATGCCCCATGTCCAAACTGGAAACGCTTCTCGATGGCATTAAACCGATCCGCGTCATCGGCCCGGTGCATCGCGACGTGGCCGGCATAGCGGCCGACTCTCGTCATGTTCGCCCTGGCTATGTCTTCGTTGCCATCCCAGGTATCCGTCAGGACGGACGCGCTTTCATTGCTGATGCCATTTCCCGCGGAGCCACCGCCATCGTTTGGCAAGAACGGTCGGCGGGGAGGACAGGGATGTCGGGGCCTCCCTCCGTTCCCCTTTTCTCGAACGGAGGTTCCCGCAGTGATCTCACGTGGATTGAGGTGCAGGATGCCCGTCGATGTCTTGCGCTTCTGGCCGTTGCCTTTTACCAACACCCTTCACGCCAACTTACCGTCATCGGTGTGACGGGCACCAACGGCAAGACGACCGTGGTCTATCTCGTCGGTGATATCCTTCGCGCCGACGGTCGAAGACCCGGTCTGCTCAGCACTGTGGAGTACAAAATCGCCGATCGGACAATTCCCGCGTCCCGTACCACTCCGGACGCCGTCACACTGCAGCGCTTCCTAGCCGAAATGGTGGCCATAGGATGTCGAAGTGTGGCCTTGGAAGTCTCCTCCCACGCTCTCGATCAGTCTCGGACAGAAGGGGTAGAGTTCGACGTAGCCATTTTCACCAACCTCACCCGCGACCACCTCGACTATCACGGCACCATGGAGCGCTATCTGGGAGCCAAGCAACGCCTGTTTCGGGATTTAGGGGCATCCAAACAGGATGCCGTGGCGTTGGTTAACGTGGACGATCCTGCGGCTCCTCGCATCGTAGAGGCCGTCCGTTCTTCCTGCCGGCGACTCACCTACGGCCTCATGCCGGCAGCCGATATAAGCGCGGAGTCGGTGGAACTGACCAGCACCGGTAGCACATTCCGCGCCCGGACTCCCTGGGGAAACGTTTCGATTCGCCTTCCCCTTATTGGCCGGCACAACATCAGCAACGCCCTGGCGTCCCTTGGCGCCGGCGCGGCGGTGGGAGTGCCCCTTGAGCGCATCGCTGCTACGCTGGCTCATCCGTCGACCGTGCCCGGCCGCCTGGAGGAAATTCCCACGGGACAAGCTTTTCGGGTGTTCGTTGACTACGCCCACACGGCAGATGCTCTGGAGCGCGCGCTGGATGCTCTGCGCCTGCTGGCGCGCAATCGTCTTATTGCGGTATTCGGATGCGGGGGCGCACGCGATCCGGGAAAGCGACCCGCCATGGGAGCCGTAGCCAGCCGCCTGGCCCACCATACTATTTTGACATCCGACAACCCGCGGACAGAGGATCCGCTGGCTATCGCCACACAAATTCGCAGCGGCTTTTCTCCCGAGGCCTCTGTGGAAGTGGAACCGGATCGCGGCCGTGCTATCCGGCGCGCTATCGAAATAGCCAAGGAAGGCGATGTCCTCCTTATTGCCGGGAAGGGCCACGAGACCTTCCAGGAATGTGCCCATCGCATCATTCCGTTCGATGATCGATCAGTCGTCCGACAGATTCTCGCCACCCATGATGCTTCTCCGTCCTGAAGAGCTTGCCGCATGCACCCATGGGACATGGACGCGTCCGCTCAAGGCGCCGATCACGGGCATCTCTCACGACACGCGGACCCTGACACCCGGGGCCCTGTTCATCGCGCTCTCCGGCCTCCGATTCGACGGACATGCCTTTGTGGAGGAAGCGTTCCAGCGCGGCGCCTCCGCTGCCCTGGTGGCACAACGGTGGGATGACATCGGGTGGGCCAGCCAACGATGGCCTTTGCTCATCGTGGCCGACACACGTCAGGCTCTCGCCGCCATAGCCCGGGAACATTCTCGCCGTATCGGCGCCGAATTGATCGGCGTGACCGGCAGTGTGGGCAAGACGTCCGTGAAGGATATGACGGCCATGCTGCTAGAATGCCTGGGGCCGACAGCCCGCACGATAGGAAACTGGAATAACGACATTGGACTTCCCCTCAGTCTCCTCGCGATGAAGCCAGGTATCCGCTTTGGCGTGTTCGAAATCGGAACGAATTATCCGGGCGAGCTGGCACCTCTGTGTGCCTGTTTGAGCCCTACCTGGGGCGTGATTACACACATCGGCCCCGTACACATCGAATTTTTTGGCTCCTTGGAGAACATTGTGGAGGAAAAGGGCCATCTCTTCCGGGTCCTTCCTCCTCACGGCATCGCGGTTCTAAATGCCGATTGCCCTGGTTCTGATCGGCTTCGAACCCTCGCGCCAGGCCGAGTGCTGACGGTTTCCCTCACGCGGGAAGCGGATTACCAATGCGTAAGCCGCGATCCGACCACACACGAAGCCCTCATCCGCGAACGGATCAGCGGACACATCGGCCGCATCCGACTGGCTCTCCCCGGCCAGTACCCTGTGCTAAACGCTATGTTGGCTATAGCCATCGCGCGGGAGCACGGCCTCGCATGGAGCACTATTCGAACGGCCCTCGAGGCTTTCCGGCCTCCTCCCCTGCGCTGGGAAGTCACGAACATCAACGGCATCACGGTGGTCAACGACGCGTACAACGCCAATCCCGTCAACATGCGGGAAGCGCTTCGTGCCCTGACGGAAGAATATCCCAACCGGCCACGGTGGCTGGTCCTCGGCCGCATGCTCGAGCTCGGCCCATACGAGGAGGATGAACATCGCCGTCTGGGGCAGTTTATCGCCGAAGGCTCTTGGGCGGGGCTGATCCTCGTGGGCCCTTCTGCCTTCTGGATCGGCAAGGCAGCCATGGAAACGGGATTTCCGGCCAATCGGATCGACTTTTGCACCGATGTGGCCGAGGCCGCCCAGGCAATTCGAAACCACACCCATCCCGGTGACGTAGTTCTGGTGAAAGCGTCCCGCGGCGTCCGCCTGGAAACGGTTGTGCAACTCTGGAAGGAAGCACTCTGCGCCTGCAACCATCGGAGGTGAGTTATGGAACCGATTAGACTCCCGTCCGACTACCCCCACAACGACGCAGCCCCCGCTGGGGTCGATGTTCCCACGCCTGACACGACCCGACCTCTGGGGCAACGCCCCCCCATGGGACGTGCCACAGCACCTCTCTGTTCGCTGGTGTCCGGACCGTGTCCCGATGGCGATCCGCCAGCCGCCATACTGTGGGGAGTGGAGGATGCATCGGAGTGAGGAGGACAAACGCATGTCACTGATTTTCTCGCGACTATCGAAGCTTGATTCAGCCTGGCTTACCGCCCCCATGCCGCCACATGGCAACAAACCTCCCGTCCCTGGATTCCCGCATTCCGTGCGCTCACCTATCCCTGAAGAGAAGGAACGGGCACAGATCTCAGAATCCATCCGGTCTCTAACATCCATCCGTCCTCGGCTCGGGGATGCAGGCGGAGAACGCTAGGCGTCAGGCGGGATGCCACGACGGCGGGCCTCCCCAAGGCCGGCGGGAATCCTGGAATGGAGGCAGATCGTCATGCTATACGAACTGTACCGCCTTCTGTATGAGTGGTTTTCGCCACTTCGCTTGTTCCGCTACATCACGGTTCGGTGTGCGATCGGTTTGGCTTTTTCCTTCCTTCTCACCGTCCTGCTGACACCTGCGCTTATTCGCAAACTCCAGCGTCTTAACCTCCGTCAATACGAACGCAAGGAAGACGCTCCTCCGCTGTATGCTCTGCACGCATCCAAGGAAGGTACCCCAACCATGGGCGGAATCCTGATCATCGCCTCCGTCATTCTGGCAACGGCCTTCTGCGGTCGCCTCGACAACTCGCTCATTTGGATTATCCTCGCAACCGTTCTGTACATGGCAACTCTCGGTTTTTGGGATGACTGGCGGAAAATCACTTCTCAAAGCTCCAGAGGGCTCCCCGCATGCGCCAAACTCGCCTTCCAGACGGCATGGGCCATGGCCGTCGGTCTCACCCTCTATCGGATTCCAGAGACCCGCGCTCGCTTTCTGCACCTCATGGTTCCCTTTTTCAAAGATCCGGTTCTTCCGGACATCGGTCTCGTTCCTGCGCTGCTTGTGGTGGCCCTGGTCATCGTGGGAACCGCCAATGCGGTTAATTTGACGGATGGTTTGGACGGGTTGGCCATCGGTTGCACGGGATCGGCCGCCCTGGCATACCTCGTGATGGCCTACGCGGCCGGTCATGCCGTCATCGCCCGCTACCTCCACATTCCGTATGTCACCGGCGCAGGTGAACTGGCTGTTTTCTGCGCCTGCCTTTTAGGCGCCAGCCTCGGATTCCTCTGGTACAATTGCCATCCTGCCCGCGTGTTTATGGGCGACACCGGTAGCCTGGCCCTGGGTGGCGGCATTGGCATGGTGGCTGTGCTCATCAAGCAGGAGCTCGCCCTGTTGATCGTGGGCGGCGTGTTCGTCCTGGAAGCTCTCAGCGTGATCCTTCAAGTCGTTTCGTTCCGGCTTCGCGGCCGTCGTGTTTTTTCCATGGCCCCCCTGCATCACCATTTCGAAATGAAGGGATGGACAGAAACTCAGGTCACCGTCCGCTTCTGGATTTTGGCGATCCTGTGTGCGCTTGGGGGTGTTATGACGCTGAAAATACGTTAAAAGTCCACGGCCCTCCCTACCCTGGTTTCCGGAAAAGGGTATACGATGAAGGCACAATGGCACAAAAGGGCGTGTGTTCTTGGGCTTGGCGAAAGCGGCGAAGCAGCCGCCCGCCTTTTGTTGGATGAAGGCGCCCGGGTTTTCGTTCTGGAGCGCGACGATACCCCTACGCTGCGTCAGCGGGCCGCTGCACTGGAAACCCGTGGGGCTCAAATACAACTCGGCATTCCGACCGCTTCCGCGCATCCTTCCTGGTGGCATGAACCCTTTGATCTCGCTGTCATCAGCCCTGGCATTCGCTCCGACTCATCTCTCGTGCGGGAATTCCAAAGCCGGAATATCCCGATCATTCCGGAGATTGATCTTGCCGCCTCCCGCTGTCGGTGCCCCATTTTGGCCATCACAGGAACCAACGGGAAAAGCACGCTTGCCAAACTCTGTGCTGAATCCCTCGCCGCCGCCGGCCGACGTGTTGCCCTTGCCGGAAACTACGGATACGCCCTATCACGCCTTGTATCCCAGAGTGCGACTTTCGACTGGATCGTTCTAGAAGTGAGCTCGTTCCAATTGGAAATGGCGCGCACCTTTCATCCTCGCATCGGGGTACTCCTCAACATCCAGCCCAACCATTTGGACCGCCACGGCACCCTCGAGGCTTATGCCCAGGCCAAGATGCGTCTATTCGCCCATATGGAAAAGGGCGATATCGCACTTCTCCATGAAGACGAGATCTCCCGACTCAGCACACTCCCCAGCAATGGCGGCCCCCTTGTGGCCACCTTCGGCCTCTCCGAAAAAGCCGACTATCGCTTTGGAGGAGGCCGTGTGTGGCTTCGGCAGGGACGTCGACTCGAACCCGTCCGCGGCACACCCAGGTGCATGGGGAAACCGTCGGAACCGCACGGGTCTAGCATCGGATTCGAAAACACTCTCTTTGCTCACCCCATCATGGGGCTGACTGCCGCCGCCGCTGTCGCGGCTCTGGAGGCCTCGGGTGAACCGCCTTCCGCCGTCGCTAGGGCCGCCCGTAGTTTTCAACCCCTGCCGCACCGTATGCAGATCGTGGCCGAATGGCGTGGAGTCCGTTTCGTGGACAATTCCAAAGCGACGAATCTTTCGGCACTTTCCGCCGCCCTCCAGCTCTCGTCTGATCGGGTCGCTCTCATCGCCGGCGGCATCCTCAAGGAAGACAACCTCCTCCTGCCCGCGCCTTGGCTCTCCCGTAAGGTTCGCCTCGCCTGCTTGATCGGTCGTGACGCGCCGAGGCTTTATGCGGCCTGGCAGAAGCTCGTCCCCTGTCACATATGCCGTTCCCTTGAGGAGGCTGTGCGCGTCGCCTGGGCCGTTCGTGCCAGTGTGGACACTATTTTGCTTGCCCCCGGCGGCGCCAGTTTTGACCAATTCCACAGCTTCGAAGAACGCGGCCGATCCTTTGCCGCCTTTGCCAACCACATTAAACAGGAGGAATGGAAACAATGAAGCTTTCCTGGCTTTTCTGCATTGTAGCCGCCGTCCATATTTTGGCCATTGGATCTGTCATTGTCATTCAGGGATGCGGAACGCCCGACCCGGTTTTCCCCACCCTTGCGGGCATACCTTCTCCTGCCACAACCGTCCCCCCCCCCTCGCCTCCGTCCCCAAGACCACCACCGCCCGTTGCACGCAGGCCATCTCCTCCGTCCGCGGACTCCAAAACGCGGGAGGGTCGTGTCTATCGTGTTGCACCCGGCGACACGCTCACCGCTATTGCCCGACGTCATGGCGTGCGGCTCACGGATCTAGCGGCTATCAATAAGTTACACGATCCCAATCGGCTCCGGATCGGGCAAAAATTGATCATTCCCGCGGCTCCAGAGACACCGCGCGTCTCTGTCGCACCAAGCCCCGGGCCCCCTGTGCCTCCTCCCCCTTGACCCCCCCCCCCCCTCCCCTCCCCCCCCC